>Ga0073934_10001477_pt1 | contig 55852 bp, 49 predicted proteins | sample LarsenN4metaG_FD_76834 | JGI IMG/M metagenome (GOLD analysis project Ga0073934, IMG submission 76834) | Hot spring sediment bacterial and archeal communities from British Columbia, Canada, to study Microbial Dark Matter (Phase II) - Larsen... ...
CATGCCGCTCTTGTCGATGACTACCAGTTCACCGGGTTCGATTTCGCGGATGAATTCGGCCTCGATAAGGTCGAGGGCACAGCTCTCCGAAGCGATCACATAGGCGCCACCCTGGCGGCCGAGGCAAAGGGGGCGGAAGCCGTGGGGATCACGGGCGGCAATCATCCTGCTTTCCGTGAGGAACAGGAGGCAGTAGGCACCCTCCACCCGTTCAAGGGCGGCGGTGATCCGTTCCACCAGGGAGTCGTTCCGGGCGGTTGCCAGCAGGTGGACGATGATCTCCGTGTCCATGGATGTCTGGAAGATGGAGCCATAGGCTTCGAGCTCGGCCCTGATCAGCTGGGCGTTGACGATGTTGCCGTTGTGGGCAACGGCGATGGCGCCGCGGGAGTACTCGACCATGATCGGCTGGGTGTTCTTGATGACCGATGAGCCGGCGGTGGAGTAGCGCACGTGGCCTATGGCAGCCTCTCCCGGGAGCTTCTTGAAGGTGTTCTGGTCGCCGAACACGTCGGCTACGAGCCCCATGGCCTTGTGGGAGTACAGGGTCTTGCCGTCCGACGAGACGATGCCGCACGCCTCCTGGCCCCGGTGCTGCAGGGCGTACAGGCCGAGGTAGGTGAGGTTGGATGCTTCCGGGTGGTTGAAGATGCCGAATATGCCGCATTCTTCAGTTGGTCTGTTGAATTTCATCTCCACGACTGCTCCTTGTGGGCGGCGTTGTTGCCGGCTAAAGGTTGTGTTTGGCGTACTCTGCGGCGTTGCGATAGAGGATGAGACCGTCGCCGTCTTCCGGGAGATCCTCCCGGGTCCAGCGGGGGTGCTGGGTGTAGTGGACGAACGCTTCCGGGTGGGGCATCATCCCCATGAGACGGCCGGTCGTGTCGCATACTCCGGCAATGGCATTGACCGATCCGTTGGGGTTGGCGGGGAATTCCATTGTCGGCTCACCGTAGTCCGGCCCCGAGTATTTCAGCACCGAAAGGTTCTCACGTTCGATTCTCTCCAGGGTGGCTTCACTGTCGCAGAGGAATTTGCCCTCGCCGTGACGCACCGGCAGGTATATGCCGCCGGTGATCCCCCTGGTGAAGATCGAGGGTGAGGCAGGGTCACACTTCAGGTAGCACCAGCGGTCCTGGAACCGGCCGCAGTCGTTGTAGGTAAGCGTTGCGGTCTGGGTCAGGTAGTTGCCGTCGAATCCCGGAAGCATCCCCATCTTGGTCATCAGCTGGAAACCGTTGCAGACGCCGAGGATCAGCTTGCCGTCCCGTATGAAGCGGGTGAACTGCTCCACCAGTTTTTCGCCGCTACCGCTGACGCCGGCATTCTTCAGCCGGTTGGCCTGGGCCTTGGCGCTGCCGAGATCGTCGCCGTCCAGGAATCCGCCGGTCAGGTTGAGGAAATGGAAGTCGTCCAGACGGATCTCTCCGGAGAGGATTTCGGCGATGTGGGCAATGACTGCTTCGTCGAAGCCGCCGAGACGGCAGGCATGGGCTGCCTCCATCTCGCAGTTGGTGCCGTTGCCGGTGATGACTATAGCGCGTGTTTTGGACATGAATATATGCTCCGTTCAGTTAGCAGGAGAAACGTTTGCGTTACAGATCCCGCAGCGGTTTCTGCCAGGACTCTTTCAACTCCTGGAGGCCGGCTTTTACAACGATGCTGCCGCGTGTGCCGGTTATGGTCAGCTCCTGTGCCGCGGTCACCTTTCCTATGACGGCAAAGCAGTTTCCTGACATGATGGTTTCGAATTCAGCCTGTTTTTCCGGATGGACAGTTACCAGGTGCCGTGAGGCCGATTCGGAGAAGAGCATAGCCAAATCGCTTTTCTCCTCCGGTTGACCGTGCCAGAGTACCTTGTCCAGAGACAGCTCCAGGCCATAGCCGCCGAAAAGGCGCTCTCCGCTGCCGCGACCGCAAGTCCGCCGTCGGAGAGGTCGTGACAGGAGGCAACGGTCCCTGCCATGACGGCACGGTGGTAGGCCTGGTAGCGGCGGTAGGCCCTGGCGGCATCGACCCTGGGTACCCGGTTGCCGATTGCACCGTTCAGGGCAAGGTATTCGGAGCCGCCCAGTTCCGCCGCGGTCTTGCCAAGCAGGTAGACAATATCGCCCGGACGCTTGACATCCATGGTGACGGCCCTGCGGGCATCTTCGATCTTGCCGATGACCGAGAAGAGGAGGGTGGGGGGGATGGAGATCTTGACCCCGCCGTCATAGAAGTCGTTTTTCATGGAGTCCTTGCCTGAAATGAGCGGCAGGTTGTACTCCATGCAGATATCGTAAAGCGCCTGGTTGGAGCGGACCAGCTGGGCCATCTTGTAAGGACCGTCCGGGGTCTTTTCCGAAAGGACCGGATCGCACCAGCAGAAGTTGTCGAGACCGGCAACCAGCTCAAGGGAGCCGCCGACGGCGACATAGTTGCGCAGCGCTTCGTCAATGGCATTGGCGGTCATGTGGTAGGTGTCGATGTCCGAGTAGCGCGGGCAGATGCCGTGGGCCACAACGACCCCCTCGAAGGAGTCGAGGATCGGGCGGACGACCGCGGCGTCGGACGGCCCGTCATTATTAACGCCGGTGAACGGCTTGACCACCGAGCCACCCTGGACTTCATGGTCGTAGCGCCGGACAACGGACTCCTTCGAACAGATGTTCAGGGAGGAGAGGAGCTGCTTCAGGTCGGCGGTGTAGTCGTCTTTCAGTTCAAGGGTCGGTTCTGCATGGCTCGGCGGAATCCATTTGGCCGGGAGCTGCATGGGGGGGAGCCCTTCGTGCATGAACTCCATAGGCAGCCAGGCCACGGTCTTGTCGCCATGGAGAATGTGGAACACGCCACTGTCGGTGAATTCTCCCAGAACAGTTGCCTCCACATTGAAGCGCTTCGCCATTTCCATGAACTGGTCGATCTTCTCGGGAGGAACGGCCATGCTCATCCGCTCCTGGGCCTCGGAAATAAGAATTTCCCACGGGTTAAGACCGGGATATTTAAGCGGTGCTTTAGAAAGATCCATGCGGCAACCGCCGCATTCACCGGACATCTCGCCGATGGAGGAGGAGAGACCACCTGCGCCGTTGTCGGTAATGAATCGGTAGAGCCCCTTGTCCCGGGCCCTGATGAGGAAGTCGAACATCCGTTTCTGGGTGATCGGGTCGCCGATCTGTACCGCGGTTACCGGGGAGTTTTCATTGAGCTCCTCGGAGGAGAAGGTTGCCCCGTGGATGCCGTCCTTGCCGATCCGTCCGCCGGCCATGACGATCAGGTCGCCCGGCTTGATGGATTTGACGTGCCCGGGCTGGCCGTTCAGCTGCGCCGGCATGATGCCGGCCGTACCGCAGAATACCAGCGGCTTGCCGCAGAACCTTTCGTCGAAGACCAGGGAGCCGTTGACCGTCGGAATGCCGCTCTTGTTGCCCCCATGCTCGACCCCCTCCACAACCCCCTCATAGATCCGACGGGGATGCAGGAGCCGTTTAGGCAGCGGCTTGTCGTAGAACGGGTCGGCGAAGCAGAATACGTCGGTGTTGAAGATCAGCTTTGCCCCCTGGCCGGTGCCGAACGGGTCGCGGTTGACGCCGACAATGCCGGTCAGTGCTCCGCCGTACGGATCAAGGGCGGAAGGGGAGTTGTGGGTCTCGACCTTGAAAACCAGCGACTGTTCGTCGTTGAACTTGATCACCCCGGCGTTGTCCTTGAAAACGGAGAGGCAGAAGTCACGCTCGCCAAGCTTCTCTCGCACATCCTTCGTGGTCCGCTGGATGAAGGATTTGAAAAGGGATCTGATCTCCTGTTTCTCCCCTTTTTCGTCCTCATAATGTACGGTTCCGGCAAAGATCTTGTGCTTGCAGTGCTCCGACCAGGTCTGGGCGAGGCATTCCAGTTCCACGTCGGTCGGTTTCGGCCCCAAACCAACCCTGGCACGCTCTGTCCGTACGGCAGGATCGCGGTAGTGGGCCTGGATGATCTTCATCTCCTCAAGGGTGAGGGCCAGAACGCCATCCTTGCTTATGCGCATCAGTTCCTCGTCCGACACCTCCAGGTCGATTTCAGTTACCTCGGCTTTCGATTCCGCCTGAACCTTCGGCACGATGGCGGTAAAGCCCCCCTGGGTCGCATATTCGTGGGCGGAGAGAACCGTGTAGCGCTGGATAAGGGTGTTGCAGAGGAGTTCCGTGGCAATGCGCTCAACCACTTCGCGGGTCACGGTCCCGGAGAAGAGGTACTGTACGGAATGGTAGACCCCTTCGCCGGCGGCAAAGGGACGACCGGTCAGATATTCGACCGCTTCGCGGCCGGTCCTGCCGACGTTGTCGGTTACGCCGGGGCGGAATCCGACTTCCACGGCAAAGTCGAACCCTGTAGTGGCAGCCGGCTTGTCCATGCTCCAGAGCTGGATGACCGGGTCGCTGAACGGTCCGGCAGCGGCGTTCTCGAGCTCGGCAGCTGTCAGGGGTGCATCAACGGTGTAGACATCAATCGTTTCGACCTTTGATATGGGGAGGTGGAGAAAATGCTCGATTTCGCGCTTGATCCGCTCGCCCCGCGCATCGCGGACGCCGGGTTTCAGGCTTACTTCGATTCTGTGTGCCATTTACTGTTCCTTGTGCAGGTAGACCGATCTGGTCGGATAGGGGATGGCGATCCCGTTTTCCGCAAGTCTCCTGAGCAGAAGTATGTTTATCTTGTCCGTTGTCGGGAAAACCCTGGTGTAATCGTCGACCCAGAAGAAGAGGGCCATCTGCAGGGCGCTGTCGCCAAACTGGGTGAAGAAGGCTTCCGGTTGCGGGTCGCGCAGCACCTCGGGAACTTCCAGTGCCGTGGCAACCAGAATTTCCTTGACCTGCAGGGCATCGCTGCCATAGGCCACGCCGATGGTAACGCGCCCCTTGGAGCGCATGTCAGGGAATGCCTGGTTGGTCAGGATGGTGTTGCACAGGTCAGAGTTGGGTATGATGAGCAGCTGGTTATCCAGCGTCTTGATCTTGGTGCTGCGCAGGCCGATGTCCTGGACATCGCCAATCTGCCCTGCGGAGAGCTGGATACGGTCGCCGAGGCGGAACGGTCGGTCGATCATGAGGGTGAAGCCGGAGATCATGTTGGCCAGGGTATCCTTGGCAGCCATGCCTATGGCAAGGGAGCCGATCCCCAGGGCAGTCACCAGGGAGAGGATGTCGTAGTTGAAATGTTTGAGGATGATGATCAGCGCCGTGCCGACCAGGAAAATGGTAGCGAGCTTTTCCGCAAGGGGGATAAGTTGGCGGTCCAGCCCACCTCGACCGCTGTCTGCCATGCGGCCGGCATACCACTTCAGCAGTTCATCAAGGGCTCTCCAGACGATGTTGGTGAGGATAACAATGGTGATGATGAATGCAGCCCCGGATGCAACCAGGTGGGCCTTTTCAGGCAGCGGCAATGATTTTATCGCGATGTACAGGCCGCCGAAAACCACGAGTATGGATGCCGGTGGAGTAATGCGGTGCAGGATCCGGTCATCCAGGTCGGTGGAGGTGAAGGAGGTGAACTTCGGCACCCAGGTGGTCATGATGTAGCGGAGGAGCTTTGCCAGCAGCCAGAACAGTGCAAAGATGAGGATCGCGACCAGCAGTTCCTTGGTCCAGAAGAGGTAGAGCGAATCACTCTCCTGCAGGCGGAAGTAATCGAGAATGCTATTCACCGAAGACCCTCTTGAAGATGGTGCCCACATGTTTCAGGTGATAGTTCAGGTCGAAGGACTCGCGGATCTTGTCTTCGCCCAGGGCGCCTACGACTTCGCTGTCAGCCAGCAGTTCCGTCTGGAAATCCTTCCCCTCCTCCCAGACCTTCATGGCGTTCTTCTGCACGAGGCGGTAGGCATCCTCGCGGGAAACGCCGGACTGGGTGAGGTCGAGAAGGATTTTCTGGGAAAAGACCAGCCCCTTCATCTGGTTGAGGTTTTTCAGCATGTTCTCCGGGTAGACGACAAGGTTCCTGATCAGACCGTTCATGCGGCGCAGGGAGAAATCGAGGGCAACCGTGGCGTCCGGGGCAATGTAGCGCTCCACCGAGGAATGGGAGATGTCGCGTTCGTGCCAGAGGGCGATGTTCTCAAGAGCCGGGATGCAGAAGGAGCGGATGTAGCGGGCCTGGCCAGTGAGATTTTCCGAGAGGATCGGGTTGCGCTTGTGGGGCATGGCCGACGAGCCCTTCTGTCCCTTGGTGAACTGCTCTTCCGCTTCCAGCACCTCGGTCCGCTGCAGGTGGCGGATCTCGATGGCGATGCGCTCCATTGATGAGGCGATGATTGAGAGAGTGCAGAAATACTCTGCGTGGCGGTCCCGCGGGATGACCTGGGTCGATACCGGTTCCGGCTTCAGCCCCATCTTTTCACAGACGTACTCCTCGACATACGGGTCGATGTTGGCAAAGGTGCCGACCGCGCCCGAGATGGCGCCGGTGGCTATATTCTCCCGAGCTGCCCTGAGTCGGGTACGGTTGCGGTCCATCTCCGCGTACCAGGTGGCCAGCTTGAGGCCGAAGGTTACCGGTTCGGCGTGGATTCCGTGGGAGCGGCCCATGCAGACCGTCTCGCGGTGCTCCAGTGCGCGGGTCTTGATGGAATCGAGGAGCATGTCCATGTCTGCCAGCAGTTCGTCGGCTGCCTGGACCATCTGCACCGAGAGGCAGGTGTCGAGCACGTCGGAGGAGGTCATCCCCTGGTGAATGAAGCGGGCTTCCGGGCCGACAAACTCCGCGACCGAGGTGAGGAAGGCGATGACGTCATGTTTAACCTCGGCCTCGATGGCATCGATACGTTCGATATTGAAATTCCCTTTTGCCCGGATGACCGGAACGGCTTCCCTGGGTATGACCCCAAGTTCGGCCTGGGCTTCGCAGGCGAGGGTTTCGATCTCGAGCCAGATGCGGAAACGGTTTTCCGGTTCCCATATCTTGGCCATGTCGGGGCGGGTGTAGCGAGGAATCATGGTGCAATCTCCTTCAGGTTATATGGTAAGCATGTCGCTCGGATGGTTCTGGTTGCCGATTACCAGCCGCGGCGAGCAGACATTCTGGCTATGCAACAGTCTCGTGGCAGCTGCCTGGGGCAGTTCAGGTAAATTATTGATCTCGGAAAGATGGGACAACAGCACACCGTCAAGCTTGTCGTGCAGCAGCTCTTCCAGCAGTTGCATCGACTCGGTGTTCGAAATGTGACCATGCTTCGACCTGATTCGCTGCTTCAGATGCCAGGGGTAGGGGCCGTTCAGCAGCATCTCCTCGTCATGGTTTGACTCGATCACGAGAGCGCGACATCCTGCAAGCTTGTTTGTCACCAGACGGGTGACGATTCCGAGGTCAGTTGCAAAGCCGATCCGCCCCTCTCTGCTCTCGATGGTGAAACCGACCGGGTCGACGGCATCATGGGTTATGGGGAACGGATCGATCATCAGGTCGCGAAAACCGAATGAGTAGCCTGATTCAAATTCTATGGATTCTGTTTTTTTCAGGTGGTTTTCGCAGGCCTGTCGGGTCGGATAACTGACCAGCACCGGGATCTTCAGTTTTCTGGCCAGGGTGCCAGCTCCCTTGATATGGTCCGTATGGTCGTGACTGATCAGAATGGCATCAAGCGTTGAACCGTCGATACCTATCCTGTTCAGCCTCTTGAGAATCTCTACCCCGGACAATCCGGCGTCTATGAGCAGCCGAGTCTCCCCGCTTTCCACATAGACGGCATTGCCTTTGCTGCCGCTCGCAAGAAGGGAGATTTTCAAACGTTCCTCCGGACCTAGATACTTTTACGTACCGGTTTCTTTCGATTCAGCGACTTGGAAGCAACGCAGGCTGAAACAAATTTTATAACGTAATTAAGCGATATGTTCAAGATTAAAAGGGGGGCAACCATGCTGTCCCGTGTCAGTAACGGACGTGTGCCGGTATGGTGTCAGGATGTTATGAAAATGCTAAGAAAAGGTTGACGGCAAAAGTCCTGCTCGTATAATATCCACTGTTGCGCATGTGTACTGTATACAGTATCGACAGGCAGAATAAATCACAGAGGAGGGGATATGGCTATCAGATTGGGCATTAACGGATTTGGCAGAATCGGGCGGACAGTGCTTCGCTACGCTGTAAAGGAAAAGGGGATCGATATCGTTGCCATTAACGATCTGACGGATGCCAAGACCCTGGCCCACCTTCTCAAATACGATTCTGTACACGGCATTTTCCCCGGCAAGGTTGAGTATAACGATAAAGAGCTGATCATCAACGGCAAGGCGATCAAGATCCTTGCCGTCAAAAATCCCGAAGAGCTCCCCTGGAAGCAGGAAAAAGTGGATATTGTCCTTGAGTCCACCGGTATTTTCACTGCCCGGGAAAAGGCTGAAATGCACCTCAAAGCCGGTGCCAAGAAAGTCATCATATCCGCACCTGCAACCGGCGAGGACATCACCGTTGTCATGGGTGTGAACCATGAGCTGTATGACAGCAAGAAGCACAACATACTCTCCAATGCCTCGTGCACGACCAACTGTCTTGCCCCGGTCGCCAAGGTGATTCACGAAGCGTTCGGCATCGAAAAAGGTCTCGTGACAACCGTGCATTCCTACACGAACGATCAGAACATCCTCGACCTTCCCCACAAGGATCTGCGCCGGGCACGGGCAGCGGCCATGTCCATGATCCCCACGTCAACCGGTGCTGCCAAGGCAGTTGCCCTCGTCCTTCCCGAACTGAAAGGGAAACTGGACGGCATGGCAATCCGTGTTCCGACTCCGAATGTCTCCGTGGTCGATCTCGTGGCAACCCTGAAAAAGAAGGCCGATGCGGACAAGGTAAATGCCGCGCTGAAGAAGGCTTCCAAGGGCGCCCTCAAGGGTATCCTCGGCTACAGCGAAGAGCCGCTGGTATCCATTGATTTCAATGGCAATGCACTCTCCTCGATTGTCGATGCCAGTTGCACCAAGGTTCTGGATGGCACCATGGTCAAGGTGCTCTCCTGGTACGACAACGAGTCCGGCTTCTCCAAGCGCGTCGTCGATCTGATCAACTACATGCAGAAATAGGCAGCAATTGTCCGAAAGGGGGGAGTAATCCCCCCTTTTTTTGCGTTTAAATTATCATTTTCAGCTACGGAGGAGCAGTCATGCCGATTCGCTACATAGATCAACTGAAAGACATCAAGGGGAAAAAGGTTTTTATAAGGGTCGACTTCAACGTTCCGCAGGACGACAAGGGGAACATTACCGAGGGTACCCGGATTGCCGGCGCTGTGCCGACGATCAAGTACGCCGTCGAGCAGGGGGCAAAGGTCGTCCTCGCCTCTCATCTCGGCCGCCCGAAGGGGGAGAAGAAGGCCAAGTACACCATGGCGCCTGCTTCCAAGCGGTTGTCCCAGTTGCTCGGCAAGAAGGTAACCCAGGCAACCGACTGTTTCGGGCCTGAGGTGGACAAGCTGATCGATGCCATGAAGCCGGGTGATATCGTGATGCTGGAGAACGTCCGGTTTTACCCGGGTGAAGAAAACAACGATGCAGATTTTGCCGCACAGTTGGCCAACGGCTGCGAAATCTATGTCAATGATGCCTTTGCCGTTTCCCATCGGGCCCATGCATCCGTCGAGGCAATCACCAAACTCATTCCGACCATTGCTGCCGGATTCCTGATGAAAAATGAAATGACCTTCTTCGACAAGGCGATGAGTAACCCGGTCAGGCCCCTGGTGGCAATTCTCGGCGGCGCCAAGGTTTCCGGCAAGCTTGAGGTGTTGGAGACCCTGGTGAACAAGGTAGACAAGATCGTCATCGGCGGCGGCATGGCATTCACCTTCCTGAAGGCCATGGGGTATTCGGTGGGCAAGTCCCTGGTCGAGGACGAACTCATCGGTACCGCAAAGAAGATCATGGACAAGGCCCGCAAAAAGGGGGTTACCTTCTACCTGCCGGTTGACTGTATCGTTGCCAATGCCTTCGAGGCCACGGCAACCAATTTCATCACCACCGTTCAGGAGATCCCGGAGGGGTGGATGGCACTGGATATAGGGCCAGCCTCCGCGACGCTCTTTGCCGAGACCCTGCGTGATGCCAAGACCGTCATCTGGAACGGACCCATGGGGGTCTTCGAGATGGACGCCTTTGCCCGTGGTACCTTCGCCGTTGCCGAGTCTGTCGGCAACTGCTATGCCACCACCGTCATCGGTGGAGGTGATACGGATGCGGCGGTTAACAAGGCAGGCGTTGCAAGCAAGGTCAGTTACATCTCAACCGGAGGCGGCGCTTTTCTCGAGCTTCTGGAAGGGAAGATCCTGCCGGGTGTCAAAGCCCTGGACGTCAAGGGAAAATAGGGGGAGTCATGCGTACACCTGTAATCGCAGGAAACTGGAAACTGTTCAAAACTGCTCCCGAGGCAGTGGAGCTCATTAAGGGGTTGAAGCCGCTGATCAAGGGAAAGCAGGGGGTGGAGGTTGTCGTTGCTCCCGTGTTTACCGTGCTCGACCGGGTACGGTCCGCCATGGCAGGCAGCGGCATTTCTCTTGCAGCCCAGGACTGCTTCTGGGAAGAAGAGGGGGCTTTTACCGGTGAAATTTCTCCGAAGATGCTGCTGGATGCCGGCTGCAGTCACGTCATTATCGGCCATTCCGAGCGTCGGCAGTATTTCGGCGAGACCGACGCGACGGTCAATAAAAAAATCCATGCCGCACTTGCCGCCGGCCTGACTGTCATTTTCTGCATCGGCGAAACAGTGGCCGAGAGGGAGGATGGGCGGACCTTCGCCGTTCTTCAGGATCAGATATCCGGTGGTCTGAAGGGGGTCGCTTCCGATTCAATGAAGGACATCATCATCGCCTATGAACCGGTATGGGCGATCGGTACAGGCAAGACTGCCAGTGATGCTCAGGCTCAGGAAGCCCATGCGGTAATCCGCGGGGAGGTTGCAGCCCTGTATGACAAGACAACCGCTGACAGGATACGGATTCTCTATGGCGGCAGTGTCAAGCCGGAGAATATTGCCGGCCTCATTGCGCAGCCCGATATCGATGGCGCCCTGGTTGGTGGCGCAAGCCTGAAAGCCGATTCCTTCGCAGCACTCGTGAATGCCGCCTAGATTTAGCTTTTCATTTTCTTCGTCATGTGTTAATAAAATATGTTCATTTTACGTGAGGGGATGGTTTAATGACATACGTACTTATTTTTCTGCATGTGTTTGTCTGTATAGCCTTGATCGGCATAGTTCTGCTGCAGTCGGGCAAAGGTGCCGAAATGGGGGCATCCTTCGGAGCCGGCGGTAGCCAGACCGTATTCGGAGCCAGCGGCGGCAACACCTTCATGAACAAGCTGACCACCGGTGCGGCAATCATCTTCATGCTGACTTCGCTGACCCTGGCGCACCTCTCATCCAGCGGTACCAGCTCGTCGATCATGTCTTCCAAGTCTGCTCCGGCAAAGCCGGCTCCCGCACCGGCACAGGCTCCCGCTGGCGCACCAGCAGCACCAGCAGCACCAGCAACCCCATCAGCACCAGCAGCACCAGCAGCACCATCAGCACCAGCAGCCCCAGCAGCACCTCAAGGTGCGACACCGGCTGCTCCGGTAAACAAGTAAATTTGGGGTTGACACCACTCAATGGGTGGTGTATATAGTAAGTCCTTTTTGACCGTAGCACATGAGTTGTTTGAAAATCGAAATGCGGTGGTGGCGGAATTGGTAGACGCACCAGCTTGAGGGGCTGGCGGGGGCAACCCTGTGATGGTTCGAGTCCATTCCACCGCACCAAATAGAAGGCCGGGCTAACTGCCCGGCCTTTATGGTTTCATATTTGGGAAAAAGGCCGCGCCGGGAAAATGGCGTGGCCTTTTTCAGTTTTTATTTGTGGTATACTGTGCAGCCAATCGACACACCACCTTTGGTGAAACAATACGCAAGAGGAGTGACAGGTGCAGGATGCATGCGATGGATCCTCCACACAGAGAATAATTCTCGTCGTCGGACCGACGGCGAGCGGCAAGAGCGAGCTGGCAGTGCGCCTTGCGGAAGAGATCCGCGGCGAAATCGTCAATGCCGACTCCATGCAGTTCTACGACGGAATGGCGGTCGGCACGGCAAGACCTTCCGCAGAATTGATGTTACGGGTGCCGCACCATCTTTTTGGTATCGTCAATCCGGACACGAATTTTTCCGCGGCCGATTTCATATCGATTGCCAGAGATACCATCACGGATATTATTTCACGGCAAAACGTCCCTTTGGTAGTTGGCGGTACCGGTCTCTATCTGCGTGCACTGCTCTGCGGTCTTGCCGAATCGCCTTCGAGTGATGACGACTATCGGAAGGAACTTATCAGGTATGCTGCCGAACACGGCTCGCAGGCGCTCCATGACAAGCTTGCGGTGGTTGACGCGGTAACAGCGGCCAGACTTCACGTTAACGACCATCTGCGGATCATTCGCGCACTGGAAGTCTTTCATCAGACCGGCAGGCCGATTTCCGAGATGCATGATGCCCACGGTTTTTCGCAGGAGTACTATGATGCCCTGAAAATCGGGTTGAGTGTTGAAAGAAAGCTTCTTTATGGACGAATCGACAAGCGTGTCGACACTATGATTGAAGCGGGACTTGTTTCCGAAGTACAAGCGCTGCTTTCCAGGGGATATTCTCCGGGACTAAAAGCGCTGGGTGCCATCGGCTACAAGGAGATTTGTGACTATCTGGCAGGCAAGTCGTCCCTTGCGAAAGCGGTAGAACTTATCAAAATGAACACGAGACGATATGCAAAACGGCAACTTACGTGGTTCAGGAGGGACCCGGAAATAAAATGGCTTGAATATCCTGAATCTTTTGATAATATTAACAGGATTGTATGCGATTTTATTAACAGGAGAACTGTATGACGAAGGCGCCGTTCAATATCCAGGATCAGTTTCTGAACCAGTCTCGCAAGGAACGGATAAGGATTACCGTTAAGCTTATGTCTGGTGAAAAGCTGGAAGGGTTGGTCAAGTCGTTCGATAACTTCTCTGTGCTGATGGAAGTGCAGGGGGATATTCTCATCTACAAGCATGCAATAGCGTCCCTGACATCGGTTGACGGTCAGTTCCGTTTGCATCAGTAGAAGCTGCGATCCCAGCAGGCTTATGACGGGGCTCCCAATCGGGGGTCCCGTTCTTTTTTTAGGAGGCGAAGATGGGGACTGACGGTCTGGAGATAGAGTATGTAGCTCCCGGGAGTATTGCTGCCGAACTCGATATTGAGGCCGGCGACACGCTCCTGATGATCAACGGGGAGCCGCTACGGGATATCATAGACTATAATTACTTCTCTGCCGAAGAAGAGCTGGTCTTTCTGGTCAGGAAGGGTGACGGGGATCTCTGGGAGATCGAGTTCGAAAAGGATGCCTGTGAGCCGCTGGGAATCTGTTTCCCGCCACCGGTGCCGGGCTCCTGCGGAAACAACTGTGTTTTCTGTTTCGTGCATCAGCTTCCGAAGGGGATGCGAAAACCGCTCTATGTCAAGGACGAGGATTATCGCCTCTCCTTTCTCTACGGCAACTACGTCACGCTCACAAACCTTCTCCCCGAGGAGTTGGACAGGATCAGGGAGCAGCGTCTCTCGCCCCTGTATATCTCGGTTCATGCCACCGACCCGGCTACGCGTGATAAACTGCTGGGTCGAAGTGGACTCCGTCCGGTCATGGAAATCATGGGCGAGCTTGCCGAAGCCGGCATCATCATGCACAGTCAGGTCGTGCTCTGCCCGGGTCTGAACGACGGCGCTGTTCTTGAAAAAACCGTCGAGGATCTTGCCTCGCTTCACCCATTCGTTGCCTCCCTGGCAATAGTACCCCTGGGTCTCACCAGGCATCGTCGCGGTCTGCCCGATCTGCGCCCGGTAACGGATGCATATGCCCGGGAATTCGTAGCCACCTGGGTACCGCGCCAGGCAGCGCTAGCGGCACGGCTCGGAGAACCGTTCTTCTTTCTTGCGGACGAGTTTTACATCAAGGGTGGCCTGGAATTCCCTGGGCTGGCTGAGTATGCCGATCTGCCGCAGCTTGAGAACGGAGTGGGGATGGTGCCGCAGTTCCTCGCCGATGCACGGGAACTTCTGGCTGTTGTCGACCAGTTGCCGGCAATTGAAGTGACCGTGGTTACCGGCGTATCGGCTTTTACCTATATTGAAGCCTTCACGCTAAGACTTTCCGAAACGACCGGGGCGAGGATTCGTACCGTGGCCGTGATGAACAGCCTCTTCGGCGAACAGGTGACCGTGACGGGTCTTGTGACCGGAGGAGACATAGTCAGATCACTGCAGGGGAGTGACGTCGGTCGGGTTCTGTTGATTCCGGATGTGATGCTGAAGGAGGGAGAAGGACTGTTCCTCGACGACATGAGTCTTGATGATGTTGCTGCGGCACTTGCGTGTGACGTGGCGTCTTTTTCGCCGACACCTGAAGGATTTTACGACATACTGCAGAAGATCGCCTAGGCTCGATTTACACTACATCTTTCCGCCGGCCATCCGTTTGCCGGCGGACTCTTTCCTCAGCAGCGACATGAAAAACGGTCCGGCTAACGCACCGATACCGCAGGTCGCGAAACCTACCCCCCAATCGCCATGGATCCCGGCCACAGGCTGCCACCCCTTGCACAGATCCAGTGCCCAGCCGAATACCGTCGGTGAGACCATCCCCAGAGAGTAGCCGACCAGCGACTGTATCCCCATTGCCGACCCGAGGAACGATGGCGGAACCAGTTCAGTCAGGCCGGTGGAAAAAACGGGAGATTCGGCAACAATCAGATAGCCGTATACCAGTCCTATCGCCAGCGTCAGGTAGGGCGATGCATTGATCAGCCAGCCGAAGCAGAAGGAGAGCAGGGCGCTTGCCGTCATGACCAGGCTGATGGTACGGGTCCTGCCGATTCTGTCGGACAGTGTTCCGGTCACAGCCGTGGCAACAGTACCAATACCGATGATCAGTGCCGAAAAGGTTGCTGCCCATCTGGTGGCATTGTTGCCAGTGAGGCCGTATTGCAGAAGATTGGCGGTGAAGAAGGGTGCCAGCCAGCTCCTCATGCCGTACATTTCCCACATGTGCGCGCCATAACCGAGAATCATCAGCATTGCCGGACGATTTTTGACAACGGCATTCAGATAGGTATCCGCACCGGAGTCCGGATGAACCGTCCTGCTGTACCCCTTGAAGACGGGCAGCGATATAACCGTGCCAATGAGAACACCCACCGAGCAGATGATGAACGCTGTCCGCCAACCGGTCACCGGGGTCAGCGAACCGGTTACCAGCAGTGACAGGGAGGCACCGAGCACCAGTGAGCCGACATAGATGCCGATAGCTCGCCCCCGTTTGCTGCTGGGGAAACGCTCCGCCACCAGCTTGAGTCCGGGCATGTACGTACCCCCCATGCCGATGCCGGTGAGCCCCCTGAGAAGCATTGCCGACAGATAATCATGGGCGAAGAGGGCGAAGAGCAGATTGGCAATCGCCGACCATATGGCGGAGATGATGAAGATGTTCCTGATGTTGAAACGGTCGGTAAGGGTGCTGAGCAGCACGCCGGACAGGATGTAGCCGAGCTGGTAGACGGAGAAGATGGAACCGGCCATGGTATTGTTCATCCCCCACTCCGTTTTCAGAATGGGGAGCACGGCCGAATAGTTGATGAAGACCAGCATGATGAAAAGCTGCGCGGCGCAGAGCCGGAGCAGCCAGCGGGCAGAACCGTTCAATTAACCCACCTCGGTATATTCCCTTTCCCTGAAATCCACGCCCAGTGACCTTGCAAGGAGTTTGACCGCGGCAATGTCCAGACCCGGTACGGTTACGGCAGATGCGGTTACCTGGGGAATATGCTTCGGAGCCTCCCTGAGAAAATCGCACACTGCCTGGAAACCGGCATCACCGTAAGGGGTATTGCAGAGTGTCGCGTAGGTCTGGGCATCGGCCGCATTCAGGCTGACCGAAATGCTGTCGATAAGACCGGTCAGTTCAGGGAGAATGTTGCGGCCATGGACCAGGTTGGCCTGGCCGTCGGTGTTGATCCTGGTGCGGAAACCTCTTTTCTTGAGTTCGGCGGCTACCTCCTTGATCAGATCCAGGCGAAGCAGCGGTTCGCCATACCCGCAGAAGACGATCTCGTCGCACTCTCCAGCGGTGCCGACGGCATCCAGCACCTCGGTCACGGACGGTTCATGGTCGAGCAGCAGGTAATGACCTTTGACGGTGAAGTCCTCGAATTTTGCACAGAACGTACAGCGATTCGTGCAGCGATTGGTGATGTTAAGGTAGAGTGAGTTCCTGATGCGGTAGGCTATGCTCGCAGATTTTCCGCTTATGCCGATGCGGAAGAGGCGTTCGCTGTTCAGGGTGGTGATCCTGGCAACGTCGGCCAGGGTCAGTCCCTTCAATTCAGCCACTTTTTCCGCCGCATAGCGGACAAAGGCTGGCTCGTTCCTTTTACCGCGATGGGGGACAGGGGTGAGGTAGGGGCAGTCCGTTTCCACCAGCATCTGCTCGATCTTTACCCCCCTCACGACCTCGTGGAGCAGCTGGCTGTTCGGGTAGGTCACCGTACCGGGAATGGAGATGTAAAAGCCCATGTCGACGCACCTGAGCGCCATGTCAAGGTCGCCGGAGAAGCAGTGGAGCACCCCCCCGACCGTTTCGGCCCGCTCCTCGCGCAAAATGGTCATGATTCTTTCGTGGGCATCACGGTCATGGATGATGATCGGCAAGGACAGCTCCCGTGCCATAGCTATGAACCGGCGAAACGTGTTCTCCTGGAGGTCCCGCGGCGACCGGTCACGGTAGAAATCCAGGCCTATTTCACCGATGGCAATCACCTTGCTGCTCCTTTCGGCAAGGGCGGCTATCTGCCGGAAGGACGCCTCGTCGGCTCCGGCGGCATCGTGGGGGTGTATTCCTACTGCGCACCAGATGTTGTCGTGGCGCTCTGCCAGGTCTACGGCCAGGGAACTGGAGTGGAGATCGGCGCCGACGGTAATGATCGATTTTACGCCGGCAGTGGCGGCACGTTCGAGCATCGCGCCGAAGTCAGTGGCGAACTCGTCACCATGGATATGGGCGTGGGAATCTATAAGCTGAATATGTTCTTTGGTCATGGGTATCTCGTTAAAAAGGCCCCGGAATCTCTTCCGGGGCCTAGTCTCATTTCCCTTTGCCGGTGAGTTTTACCAGCGCTTCCATGTACTTCTCGCCGGTCTTCCTGATGATCTCCTCGGGGAGTGGCGGGGCAGGCGCGGTCTTGTTCCAGTCGAGGGTCTCCAGGTAGTCGCGGAGAAACTGCTTGTCGAAACTCGGCTGTGCGCCGCCCGGCTTGTACAGGTCTTTCGGCCAGAAACGGCTGGAATCGGGGGTGATGCATTCGTCGATGATGATCAGTTGCCCCTCATAGATGCCATACTCGAACTTGGTGTCCGCAATGATGATTCCCCTTGTCTCGGCGTAGTCCCGAGCCTTCTTGTATATCCTGATGGTGACGTCACGGACCTGTTCGGCAAGCTCCTTGCCGCAGAGCCTGACCATCTCGTCGAAGGAGATGTTTTCATCGTGAGTCCCGAGTTCCGCTTTGGTTGACGGGGTAAAAATCGGCTCTTCGAGTTTATCCGACTCGACCAGATTTTTCGGGAGGGGGATGCCGCAGACCGACCCCGTTGCCTTGTAGTCCTTCCAGCCCGAACCGGAGATGTAGCCGCGAACGATGCATTCCGCAGGGAGAGGCTTGGCCTTCCTCACCAGCATGGAGCGACCTTCAAGATCTGCCGCGTATTTCTGGCACTCCTGCGGGAAATCCTTGATATCGGTGGAAATGATATGGTTCGGGATGATGTCTTCCATCATCCTGAACCAGAAGGTCGAGATCTGATTCAGGACGAACCCCTTGTCCGGAATCCCTTCATTCATGATTACATCGAATGCCGAGATCCTGTCGGTTGTCACCAGGAGAAGGGTTTCGCCCAGGTCATAGATATCGCGAACCTTGCCGCGTGCCATCAGTTTCAGGTCGGGGAAATCGGTGCTCAGAACAAGTTTTGACATATGTTGTGACTCCTGATCCGTTGTTAATGCGAATATCGAAAGTGGTTATTCGGTATTTATGGAAGCTGATATCAGTCAGCAATCAGCTGCTGATTTATCTCGATCTTGGCTGCTGCCTTGAGCTCCTTGATCCAGTTGTCCATAGCCTCCTGCTGTTTCTTGGGGAGGATCTGCTTCTTGATCTCTTCCTTGTTCTTCTGGAACTCTTCCTTGTTCGCGACTGTGCGGTTTTTGAGCTTGATGACGACCCATTTCTGGTCGATTTTTACGGCGCTCTTTGGGAGCGGTGCTGCGGCAGTAAGGGCGATTGCTGCGTCCATGAGATCCTTCGAGACGCCGATACCCGGGATGTTTCCCTGTTCGTTGTAGCTGAATGCCGGGGCATCCTGCATTTTAACTGCTGAAGGGTTTTTGGCAAGGGAAGCGAGTGACTCTTCGGCCTTCTTGCCTGCAAGTTCCTTGGCTTTCTCCAGTTTTGCCATGGTTTCAACGGCACTCTTTATCTGGGCAAGAGGAGGTACTTCAGCCGGTTTCCTCTCCTTGAGTTTAACGGCATAGATCCCTTTGGCTGTTTCGATCGGACCGGACAGCTCACCCTGTTTCAGCTGGAAGGCCTTTTTCAGCAGAGCTTCTTCCGTTGCAAGGTTTGCCGGTGGAGTCTTTGCCGTGAAGAGAGGTGTATCGATAATTTTGCCGCCGAGAGCAGCAGCCACTGCCTGCAGGTTGGCAGAGGGGATGTTCTTGTTGATCGTATCGGCCGCGGTTTCATAAGCCTGCTTGCCTGCCTTGAACCTGATAGCGTCGGCTTTTGCTCTTTCCTTGACCTCGGAGAGAGGGAGAATGCCCCCCTTCCCCTGGTAGCGGTCGATGTTTTTCTGGTAAAAGGTCTGGATTTCGTCGTCGCTGACGGTGACCTTGGTGGAAACGGTTGCCGGATCATAGAGGACATACTGGATGCTGATCTGCTCTGCTGTCCTGAACTTGTCCTGGTTGTTCTGGAGAAATCCGTTCAGGTCCTGTTCGGTCAGCTTGACCTCGGCAATAACAGATTCGGGAGTTACGGTCAGGTACTGAAGCTCAAGCCGGTCATTCTTCTTGTGGTAAAATGCTTCGGCGTCGGCATCGGTAACGGTAACCTTGTCCTGTATGGTCTTGCGTGCCTTTTTGATTGTCAGTTCGCTCTTCTGGGCATCTTCAAAGTCCGCAGGGGTCATCCTGTTCCCCTTGAGAGTCTGCTGGTACTGCTGGAAGTCGAAGACGCCGTTTTTCTGAAACGCCGGTATTGCGGCAATGGCCTCGGAAACCTCATCCTTGCTCACGGCTATGTTCATCTTTTTGGCAGCCTTGCGCATAAGCAGATTCTCAATGAGATTTTCCATTGCCATCTTCTTGATACCGAGCTGCTTCTCCATCTCAGGCGTAAGGGATTTCTGGTAGATCTGTTCGTATATCCCTCTCAGGCGATAATAAGCCTGCTGGTACTCATCTATCCCGATTTTGGTGGAGTCAACCTTGGCAGCATAGCCCACCGATCTGCCGGATCCATCGTCACCCTTTCCCCAGACAAGGAAGATAGTGCCGATAAAGGAGAGAACAATAACAACGAAAACAATCTTGATTACAATAGACTCTTTGTACTTGCGCATTATGCCGAGCATTTTTCGGTATGGCTCCTTTATGCGGTGGGATTGCGACGGAGTTTACCGTCAAAATAAGTTAAAAATAATAGGGTAATTTCATTCCAAAAGCAACAGGATGTTTGATTATAAATGCCTTTCGTGACAAGAAAGTAATTTGACGGTTATTCTTCGATATGGTAATTTTTATTGATTTATAGAGTTGTTTAAAGGAATCGGAACTAATGACCAGAGTCCTGTTTTTTATTCCATGGTTACTGATTGTTGTGCTTAGCGGATGTGCCACTGACGGTTATCAGTCCGATGAGTCTCTGGATCTCCATGGCGGCGAACCCGCGCTGAATATCGTAGAATCCAGATCGATGTATCTCTTCTCCCTCGCGAGGATACACGCAATGGATGGCGACTATGACGGGGCGATCACGCTGCTGCAGGCATCCATCGAAGCCGATCCGCAGAGCCCATTTCTGCATACGTCGGTGGCCGAGCTTTATCTCAAGATGAATCGTCATCAGGAGGCTATAAACGCCTGTCGCAATGCTATCGCAATCGACCCGAAACATGCCGATGCTCATCTCCTTCTGGCGAATATCCTCTCCGCGCTCAAGCAGGAACGAGCTGCAATAGAACATTACAAGAAAGTCATCGAGCTTTCTCCGGAAAAGGAAGAAGCCTATCTGCAGCTTGCCATCGCCTATCTCCGCATTTTCGAATACGAAGAGACAGTTAAAACCCTCAAGGCGCTGATTGCAATATCACCCGAATCTCCGCTTGCCTATTATTATCTCGGCAAGGCCTATGATCAGATGAAACTCCCCAAGGAGGCCTTTGTCTACTACAAAAAGGTCATCGAGCTGAAGCCGGATTTTGAGCCGGTATTTGTCGATATCGGTCTTGGCTTTGAATCCCAGGGGGAGCGGGGGGAGGCAATAAAGTCATTCGAGTCACTTCTTCAGCTCAATCCCCACAATTTCTCCGTCATGCAGCACCTGGTGCAACTCTACATCCAGGAGAACAGGCTGGAGAGTGCGCTGATAATACTCAATACCCTTATAGCCAGGGATGTCGGCGGACTGGACACACACAGAAAGGCTGGTCTTGTCTATCTGGAACTGGAGAAATACGACGAGGCGATCCTCGAATTCGAGCATATACTCGCACAGGAACCTCACGCCAATCAGGTACGGTTTTATCTCGCTTCCGCCTATGAAGAAAAGGGGGATGTCAGTCGGGCCATAGAGGAGTTTGGCAAGATCCCGGCGACAGCATTCAACTATGGCGAGGCATTGGGTCATATTGCCTATCTTTATCTTGACAGCGGTGACGGGGAGAAGGGGATAGAACTGATTAAGGCCGCCATTGCAGCGGACCCGTCAAAGTTTGAATATTACCTTCATCTTGCCGGTATCTATGAGGGGCTGAACCGTTATCAGGAGGCTCTCGATGTACTGAAGGGGCAAGAGGAAAAGTTTGCTGCCGATCCGCGGCTTCATTTCAGGATGGGCATTATCTATGACAAGATGGGTGATAAGCAGAATGTTATTGCCCGCATGCGAAAAGTCCTGTCATTAACGCCGTCAGACCCGCAGGCGCTTAATTTTCTCGGATATACCTATGTGGAGATGGGAGAAAATCTGGATGAAGCTCTGAAGCTGCTGAAGGATGCTGCCGCGCTTCGACCGAATGACGGATTCATCCTCGACAGTCTCGGCTGGGCATATTTCAAGCTGAAAAAGTATACTGACGCAGTAGTTCAGCTGGAACGGGCCGTAATGTACGTTGACGACGATCCGACCATCCTGGGCCACCTTGCCGATGCCTATCTTGCCGTTCGTGATCATGAGAATGCCATTCTGACCTACAAGAAATTGCTGCAGCTGGAGCCCGGACGCAAGGATCTGCTCGAAAAAATCAAAAAAATAAAAGCCGAGAGTGGCGGTAAATAGCCTGGGAGTCATGAACTACGGCAGCTATCCGATGCATTCATATGCTCCTTGACCGGCAGGTGAAGATGATCATTAATTATATCGCGTCACTTGCTCTGATCCTTATACTGGCGGCCTGCGGTAATAATGAACCTGTCCGGCACCCGGAGAAAAAACCTGCTGCTCCCGCCTACGGTGATTCATTGGTGGAGGGTATCATCGGTGAACCTTCCACCCTTATTCCGATTCTCGCCTCCGATTCCGCATCACATTCCGTTGCCGGACTCATTTACAACGGACTGGTAAAATACGATAAAAACCTGAACCTCACCGGTGATCTCGCCAAGTCCTGGGATATATCCGCAGATGGCCTGGTTATTACCTTTCACCTGCGGCGCGGGGTAAAATGGCATGACGGCCATGAATTCACATCGCAGGATATCCTCTATACTTACAGAACCATGATAAATCCAAAGACGCCGACCCCCTACGCCGAGGATTTTCTGCAGGTCCGCTCTGCAACTGCGCCGGACAAATACACCTTCCGTGTTACCTACTCCAAGCCGTTTGCCCCCTCTCTGGCCTCATGGGGGGTCAATATCATGCCCGCCCATCTGCTGGAAGGGAAGGATATAACGAAGAGCGAACTGGCGAGGAATCCGGTCGGTACCGGTCCTTACCGTTTTGTTGAGTGGATACCGGGGCAAAGGCTGGTGCTGACGGCCTATCACGACTATTTTGAAGGCCGTCCATATATTGACCGCTGCATATACCGCATAATCCCTGACACATCCACCATGTACATGGAACTCAAGTCAGGCGGGCTTGACATGATGACCCTGACGCCGGTCCAGTATCAGAGACAGACAAACACCGCGGAGTTTCTTGCCCGATTCAATAAATACCGCTACCCGGTCCCTTCGTATACCTATCTGGGCTATAATCTGAAACGCCGGTTATTTGCCGACAAACGGGTGCGACAGGCCATTACCTGTGCCATCAACAAGGATGAACTTGTTCACGGCGTTCTCTTCGGGCTGGGGCAGACCGGTCATGTCCCTTTCCAGCCGGGAACATGGGCGCACAACCCGGAGATAAAGCCGTTCCCCTATGACCCTGCCAGGGCACTGCAGCTGCTGGCGGAAGCAGGGTGGAAGAAGCGCAATTCTGCAGGCTTTCTGGTCAAAGATGGCACGCCGTTCCAGTTTACCATCATCACCAATCAGGGAAATGATCAGCGGATCAAAACTGCCCAGATCATCCAGTACCGACTGAAAAAAGTAGGCATTGACGTGAAGATTCGCGTTTTAGAGTGGTCTTCGATGCTCACGAACTATATTGACAAGAAAAACTTCGATGTTGTTCTCATGGGGTGGAGCATGTCGCAGGATCCCGACCAGTATGATATCTGGCACTCATCCAAGACTGGCCCGAAGGAGCTGAATTTTGTCAGTTACAGCAACAGGGAGGTTGACCGGTTGCTGGAAGAGGGGCGGAGCACCTTTGACCGGAACAAGAGACGATCAGCATATTTCAAGATGCAGGAGATCATTGCCGAGGAACAGCCATACACCTTTCTCTATGTTCCCGATGCCCTTCCGGTAGTAAATTCAAGGTTCCGCGGTATCGAGCCCGCTCCCGCAGGAATTGGGCACAATTTCATAAAGTGGTATGTTCCGCAGCAAGAGCAATTATCTGCCAGATAATTACATAGTCATATGGTGCGAAGATGAGACAACCCGCAGTATCACTGTTTCTTGCATCCAGCCTGTTTCTGGCTTCAGGTCAGGCCTGGGCGGAAAATTGGGTTGAATTTCATAATGAATCCTGGAGTCATGATTCGAAAAAACTGAAAAAGAAACTGTATTTCAGTAACTATTCCTACTACGATGCCGATAGTCTGATAAGGTCTGCAAGCGGCGATGTCACCGTCTTGATACGGGACATTTCCCATAACGACAGGTTTTATGTCGGCAAGGGGATACCGGAGAAAGAGGTTGTTTATAAGCGGATTTTCTTGATGTGTGCTTCCAGAAAATATGAAGTTATCGTTGAGGGTGGGGACGAGTCGGAAACGCAGGAATCCATGGGTGAGGGGATAAAACCCGGTTCAGCCTATGATAAATTATTCAAAAAGGTTTGCATGGGGGGGAGTTGACATCAACAAGTGATCAGTTTTTGCTTTGCAGCAGATTTTCCATCCGTTGCAATACGATGTTTTTGATGAACCATGCCGCGGAGACACTCATGGCAAGTACGACAAATCCGATAAAAAGAAAGGTATAATTGTACATGTCGTCCGCTAGCTGGACTATAATGAGGTAGGCTTCGGAAATTCCCGGGAGAGCAAAGCAGACATACCCCCAGGGATCACCGTAGTAGCTTTTCAGGGTTAATGCCGTGAGGGTGTGCAGGAGCATTGCACCACTGACGAGGAGCAGAAGGGTGATGATGTTAATGAGCCGGTCGAATCTGGTAATTATTGTCCTGGCCATGAATCTTGCCTCTCATTAGAACGATAAGCCACTGTAAACAAATTCTGCGCACAAATCAAAATAAATATTACTAATATAGCGCGACAAATCGAGGGGTTGCGGGTTTAATAAGAAATAAGAACATTCAGGAGGGGCTATGACTATCAGCGAAAAAATTGCCCGATTTCTAGATGCGGAGAGTTTTGGCGTGGTGGGTGCTTCAGCCGACAGGAGCAAGTACGGCAACAAGGTCTTGCGCTGTTACCAGATGAAGGGATTGAAGGCCGTTCCAGTCAATCCTAAAGAGTCGGTCATCGAGGGGGTTGCCTGTGTTGCCGCGGTCAGTGATCTGCCTGACGGTGTTACCAGCTTGTCAATCATAACTCCTCCGGCGATAACCGATAAGGTCGTTGATGAGGCAGTTGTCAAGGGCATCAAGAACATCTGGATGCAACCGGGTGCCGAGAGCCGGAATGCAATTGAGAAGTGTGTCAAGGCGGGGATAAACGTGATTGCCGATGGCAGCTGTATCCTCGTTGTGCTTGGGTACAGGGAGCACTGACCTGACTTTTCGAAACAGCTGAATGTGAACTGCACATGCAAAAAGGCGAAGGGAAACCTTCGCCTTTTTGCATTCCTTCATCTATATCTTCATCTAAATGCTGTCTGTTGCTGGATCAGGTCAGGTCCTGAACAGCCTGGTAGATAATGTCGAACAGTTCCGGGATATCTTTTTCTTCAATGCAGGAGAATGCGATACGCAGGTCTGTCTTGCCGATGGAGATGGCACCGACACCGTATTTGTCGAGCAGATGGACGCGCAGTTTTTCCGCATCCACTGTCTTTAGTTTCAGGCACATGAAATAGCCGGAGTTGAACGGGTAGTAGTCCCATGCCTTGTCATATTTGCCGCTGTTGAGAACCTCCTTCGTCTTGAGGGCGCGACCCTTGAGTACCTGGAACTTCTCCTCCTTCTGTTCAAGGAATTTGGGTGAACGAAGCGCCTCGATGGCGAAGGTCTGGGAGGGGTGCGGGCAGTTGGATATCTTGGCGCGAATGATACCCATGGCCTTTTTCTCGAGGGCTGTCATGACCGGTGTGTTCTCGTAGCTGTTCCCGTCGGCAAAGGTGATGAAACCGGTGCGGAAGCCCCAGACGAACTCTTCCTTGGTGGCGCCGTCGAGTTTGATTGCCAGGATGCGGGGGTGAAGGTTGGCCAGTTTGCCGAACAGGGACTCTTTGAGGCTGTCTTCGTAAAACAGGCCGAAATAGGCGTCGTCGGTGATGGCGACGATGTTGCAGCCGGCTTCGGCAACTTCCTTGATTGCGGCCACGAGGGCATCGCCTTCGGCAACGGTCGGCGTATAGCCACTGGGATTGTTCGGGAAGTTGAGAAGAACAACAGCCTTTCCCTTCTCTTCGGCAGTGTTCATCAGGGAAACCTTGAATGCATCGACATCGAAACCGCCGGTGGAAGTGAAGGTCGGATATTTTACCACGGTGGCGCCATTGCAGGTGCCGAAGGTCAGATTGTAGTTCCCCCAGAGCATGTCGGGAATAATCATGTGATCGCCCTTGTCGATGAACATGTCGCCCACGATGGAGAGGCCGTGGGTGAGCGCGTTGGTGACAATGGGGTTACTGAAATGCTTCCCCTGCTGGCTGGGGTTTTCCCGCAGCATCTTTTCCCTCCAGAGGGAGCGGAGTTCCGGTTTTCCTGCGGGAGGGGCGTAGGGATAGATATCCTTTGGATCGAAGGCTGACAGCTTGTCCTGAATGCACTGCAGATACATCGGTCCGCCCTTTTCGGTGGCAATGCCGATGGTCGCATTGAATTTGTGAGCTTTTTCTTTGGCTTCTGCCGACTGGGTCAGTATACCCTTGGGGAAAAAGAGATTCTTGCCGAGATCGGAAAGCATTTCGAGAACATGGGGATTGTGCTGGGCAAGCAGATCGTTGAGTTCGGTTGCCAATGGATTCATTGTTTTCTCCTTGAGTGAGTATTGAGGTGGTAAGGATATTACCGGTTAGTGCAGGCAGTGTGTCAGCAAGAAAATCTCTCCTCCAGGGCCTTCTTGACAGCCGGTGGGACGAGATTATCCACCGGGCCTTTCAGGGAGCTGATCTCCTTTACGACTGATGATGAAAGATAACTGAACGGCACCGACGTCATCATGAACAGTGTCTCCACTTCAAGCGTAATTCCCCTGTTGATCTGCGCAAGCTGGAATTCGTATTCGAAATCGGATACTGCCCGTAAGCCCCTGATGATGACTGTGGCCTGCTGGGAAAGGACATAATCTACCAGAAGTCCGTCGAAGGTGTCAACTTTGACCCGGTCGTTATTGTTCAGTACTTCCCTGATGAGAGCTATACGTTCATCCGTGGAAAAAAGCGCATTTTTGCTGCTGTTGCAGGCAACGGCGACAATGACGTTATCGAAAATCCGCAGGGCTCTGTTGATGATATCCAGATGTCCATAGGTTATGGGATCGAACGATCCGGGGTATACGGCTATCTTGCGTGGCATGTCGGGTCACTCATCTCATAATGCTATTGAAGGTGGAATGGGCCTGCTTCTCGATAAAAAGGCGGGTATCATTCAGCCTTTTCCAGCAAGTGCAGGGCAGTATCGCCATAGACGCGCTTTTCCAGCAGTACCAAACCATCGGGCAGGGTGGGCACGGATTTGCCGTCACTTTCCAGCACGATCAGGCCGCATTCCGTTGTCAGTCGATATCCTGCCAGATGCTCCAGCACTTTCTGCATCAACTCCAGTTCCCTGTAGGGGGGGTCGATGAACACAATATCAAAGTTTCTCTGCTCTTCCGTCAGTCGCTGCAGGGCCGTCAGCACGTCATGCGATACAAGTTCCGCCCTGTCTGCAAGGCCCGTCAATGTAAGATTCTTGCGAATCATCTCCCGAGATTGGGGGTGACTGTCGACAAAGGTGGCGTGGGTAGCACCTCTGCTGAGAGCTTCAATGCCGAGGTTGCCGGTTCCGGCGAACAGATCGATCACGGTCAGGCCGTTCAGGGAGCCGTAGCGGCTCAAAAGGATACTGAACAGTGCCTCCTTGACCCGGTCAGCGGTGGGGCGTACCCTGTTTCCCTTCGGAGTGACCAGCTTCCGGCCGCCGGCAGTGCCGCCTATGACCCGCACGATTCTGTGCCGATGGCTTCCGAGAGTCTTGTGGCACTCCCCTTGGCATGGAATGCGGTTATGAACTCCCGCGCCTCTCGGTAGGCCAGGTCGGCGATCAGTTTGACATCCTCTGCGGGTATCGAATTTATCCTGTCGCTAAAGACGCCGGTTGCATATTTGATATCGCGGCCGTTTTCCCGTGCCCAGTCCCGCATTTCATCCACGAGCTCGGGGGGGAGGCCGGCGTGGGCAACATTTTGCCAGAGTGTGCCGATGTTCCCCTTGCGGATACCGTAATCGGCAAGTTTGCCGACAATTCTCAATGGTGTGCCGGTAATTCCGTGCTGCACGAGTCCTGAAATGCCGAATTTTCTGGCAGCGGTAAAAATTTCACCGGTCCGTGTCAGGTCGATGTTTACCAGCTGTCCGTCCAGGTAATTGCCGCTTTTGCTGCCGTTGTCGATTGCCAGAAGGTGGGGTTTGATATTCAGGTCGGCCAATCCGCCGAGAAACTCTTCAACATCCTCTACCGTCGTAAGATTGGATTCACGGCCAACCGGGGTAACCTCGCCGATTTCCACTTCAAGACCCACTCCCTCGTCGATCAGTGGTGGAGCAAGTTCCGAGATGATCCTGATATTTTCATCCAGTGAATTGAATGATGCATCAAGGGCAAATGACCGGTACCCGGCTGACAGTTGAGCCTGGATAAGCGCCCTGGCAGCATCGATTTCATCGGGCGAGTTGTTCTTGATTGTTATGTGATCTGCATGAATGATGAACGGCCTGGTGAACCTGCAGGTTTCGGCATAGTGCAGGACAGTATTGACGAACTGCTGCGGAGTCTGCCCCGTGTATCCACCGTCAAGGCCCCCTTCGGTAGCGGTCAATTCGAAGGCGATAACTGCGTCAAGCTCCTCTGCAGCACGCATTATGCCCGGTATTACATGCTTGATTCTGGTGTTACACGCCATAATAATAAACGGGGATTCGGCAATATGTTGATAGACCGTGCTTCCATCCAGCATGCAAACCCTGCTTTCACTGCCGAGCATGTTCTGAACACGTGGTGAAATGTATCTGAATAAATGTTTTTGCGGCATCATATTCACCATGAAAACAGTGTTGTTAAAGAATTAAATCTTTATCATGACACACAAAGTGCGTCAAGAAATCATTTCCCATTGACAGACGAAGCGGCAAATGTATTTTTACATGAGGAGATTTTGCGATGAGGCATGAATCGTTGGAAAGAAGCGACCTGGCAGGCTATGCGGCAAGAAGCGCGGAGTCGGCCGGCAGACGCTATCAGGAGGAATTCCGGGACAATCGCCCGGCATTCGAACGGGACCGGGACAGGATTATCCATTCGGCAGCATTCAGGCGCCTGGAATATAAAACCCAGGTTTTCGTAAACCATGAGGGTGATTACTACCGGACCAGATTGACCCACTCTCTGGAGGTAGCCCAGATCGGCAAAGCCATAGCCAGGAGACTGGGGCTGAACGAGGAACTCACCGAGGCCCTGGCCCTTGCCCATGACCTGGGGCATACGCCATTCGGCCATACCGGAGAAGAGGTGCTTAACCGCCTGATGGCAGGACATGGCGGGTTCGAACATAATCGCCAGTCACTCAGGGTTGTGGATGAGCTGGAAGAGCGTTACGCCGGGTTCAATGGTCTGAACCTTTCCTGGGAGGTCAGGGAAGGGCTGATAAAACATTCGTCCCCGTACGACAGACCCGATGGACTCGATGACCAGATGTCAGAGTTCCTTCCCGGAGTCGTGCCGGTGATAGAGGCGCAGCTGATCAACTATGCCGACGAGATTGCCTACAACAATCATGACATCGATGACGGGCTCAAGTCCGGCTACATAACCATTGAACAACTCTCCTGTGTGGAAATCTGGAAAGAGGTTTATGAAGCCATGGCAAGAAAATATCCCAATGCGGAGCCGGAAAGGTTAAAATACCAGACTATAAGCGCACTGATTGGGCATTTCATCGACGATCTTACAAGAACCACCGCGGCCGAGATAGCCGTCCGGGGAATCGAGACGGTTGCCGACCTGCGGCGAATCAATGTGTCCGTGGTCGGCTTCAGTCCGGAAGTAAACCGGAAAAATCGCGAACTCAAGCTGTTTTTACGGGAAAACCTCTATCACCACTACAAGGTCGAGCGGATGCGGGTGAAGGCCGAGCGACACATTACCGATCTGTTTACCACCTACATCGCTTACCCCTCCCTGCTCCCCCTGAAATATCGGCAAAAAATGGATCTTCTCGGGAAGGAGCGGGTAATCTGCGATTATATCGCCGGCATGACCGACAGGTTTGCCCTGGATGAATACAAGAAACTTTTCGAGCCGTATGAAAGAGTATGATTTCCCGCCGTGTCGACAGCACTTCAAACAAGGAGTATTTTATGGAAAAAACAGTTGAAGTCGATCGTGACGCCTGCATTGCCTGCGGGCTCTGCGTATCGGTTGCGCCGGAAGTATTCAGGATGGAAGGCGGGGCATCTATCGCCTACAATCCCCAGGGTGCCTCCGAGGAGATAATTCAACAGTGCATTGATGGCTGCCCGGTGGCCGCGATCCACTGGAAGTAAGAAGCCGATTACGTGAAAGGGGCAACCGCGCATGGCGGCTGCCCCTTTTGTGTCACCGTCGGGCAATATCCCGGTTATTTGCCGGAGCCCTGCGGAAGCTCGATCTTTGCTTCCTCACCCCGTCGATACAGCAGGAGTGTCCTGCCCAGAACCTGGGCCACATCGGCACCGCAGGCCTTTGCCATGGCATCGGCGACTTCGTGGCGATCCATGGTGCAGCTCTCCAGTATCTTGACCTTGATAAGTTCATGGGTCGCCAGGGCCGAGTCGGTCTCTGATACCAGGCTTTCATTGATTTCATTCTTGCCGACCATGATTACGGGTTTTAATTCGTGACCAAGACCGCGTAAGAATCTCTTCTGTTTACCTGTAAGCATTACATCTCCATTCCTGCGTCTGTATATCCTGCTATTATTAAAGTGACTCGGTCACGGCTGCAACGATTTTCTCCATGTCGCTTTCATCGAGATACGGGTGCATCGGCAGGCTCATGACCCTGCCGGCGACAGCCTCGGCAACCGGGAAGCTTCCCGCTGGCTTGTCAAGACCGGCAAAAGCAGGCTGCAGGTTCAGCGGAACCGGGTAGTGTACCGCGGTTGGAATCCCTTTCGCCTGCAGGGCCTGCTGCAGTCCGTCCCTGTTTGCTACCTGGATTGTGTACTGGGCATAGACGGAACTGTTGTACTCCTCGATGAATGGGGTGACCACGTCGGCGTTCCTGGCGGCAAATGCCCTGCTGTAGGCAGCACCGATACTGGCGCGCAGTTCGACCTCCTCCTGGAAGATCTCGAACTTTGCCAGCAGGATGGCTGCCTGCAGTGTATCGAAGCGGCCGTTTATTCCGATCATCGGGTGGTGATAACGACGGTCCTGTCCATGGTTCAGAACCTGACGCATCTTTGCGGCAAGGGTGTCGTCATCGGTAAAGCAGGCGCCGCCGTCTCCGTAGCAGCCGAGAGGTTTCGACGGGAAGAAGCTGGTGCAACCGATGTCGGAAAGGGCACAAGACTTGCGCCCCTTGTAGGTGGCGCCGAAACTCTGGCAGGCATCTTCTATAACATGGATGCGCGAGACTGCATCAGCACGGGTTGAGTTGAATTTTTCGGCAATCGCATTGATCGCATCGAAGTCGGCGCACTGACCGTAGAGGCTTACCGGCATGATGGCGCGGGTTTTCGGAGTTACGGCTGCCTCGATCAGGGTCGGGTCGATATTGTAGGTGCGTGGATCGATATCCACAAAAACCGGCGTGGCGCCGAGCAGTGCAATGACTTCGCCGGTGGCGATAAAGGTGAACGGTGTGGTAATAACTTCGTCACCGGGTCCGATTCCCAGAGCCATGAGAGCGATGAGCAGTGCGTCGGTACCACTGGAAACGGTGACGCAGTGCTTGCTCCCCGTGTAGGCTGCCAGTTTCTTTTCCAGTTCCGCTACTTCCGGTCCGAGGATATACTGTCCATGCTTCAGAACTGCTGCCATGCGACGTTCGATGTCGCTGAGAATTCTCTGCTGCTGTCTGTTCAGGTCGATGAAAGGTATCTGGCTCATTGACACTCTCCTAAGGTGTGTTGTTTTTGCAATAGTACATTTTCGCCAGATAAAATCAAGCTTCATCTCATCCGCCATTATATTTCTTGACGCTGTAACCGTGCTGTTGTATTAAAAAAAATTCCATTTTTATCAATACTGTTCGGGGTGAAGCATGCCGTTTTTCAGGATAACTTGTTTAATATCGGCGTTTTTTCTTTTGGTGAGTTTTTCACTCTTTACCTCGTCTTCATGCGCAGCGAGTGGCGCGTCTGGTTCAGCACCCGGCTTGTCCAGCGGGGCAATCGCTCCTGCAGACGTGAGAAAAACCGAAGGGGGAGCCGGATCGTCACCTGCAACCTCGACCGGTTCGCCACAAGGTAGCTACGCTGGCACTTCCCTGTCGGTACAAAAAACAGATAGCCAGTTGGGTAAACCCATAACCACTCAGCCCTCCGAAGAGCCGATCACTGAGAGTACATTGCCGGACGCTCAAAAGATTCAGCGAAAGACAGTTGAGCAGGGTATATCCCAAAATGCAATACCGGTCGTCTCCCCTATTGAAAAAGCACTGATGGAGTCACCATCGGGAACGGACAAGATCGAATCAAGCAGTTTCAAACTGGATGGGTTGACACAGTTCGGCTACAGTTATTTCAAAGCAGATGCCCAGGGTTTCGACCCAATGACTGACATTCCGGTTGGGCCGGATTATATTCTGGGTGCGGGTGACAGCATATCTCTGACTGTGTGGGGGAGTTTCGATGCTCAGTTGGACCTGACAGTGAACCGTTCCGGCGAATTGATTCTACCAAAAGTAGGATCGGTCAAGGTTGCCGGGGTACCGTTCGGCAAGCTTCACTCCCTGATCACTGGCAGTCTGGCCAAGGTTTACAAGGACTTCCATGTAAATGTCACCATGGGAAAACTTCGCCTCATGAAAGTATTTGTCGTTGGAGAAGTCAACTCTCCGGGAGATTATTCAATATCATCACTCTCCACGGTCATTAACGCCCTGACCGCTGCCAATGGCCCGACCAAGAACGGCTCGCTCCGTTCCATCCGCATAAATCGTGATGGAAAACTGGTGGCAAACGTTGATCTCTACGATTTTTTTACAAAAGGTGACAAAAGCTGCGACATTCGCCTGCAGCCGGGTGATGCCATATTTGTTCCGACTATCGGACCGGTAGCCGGGATAACCGGAAATGTACGCAGACCAGGAATCTATGAACTTAAGAATGAAAACGCACTTAAGGACCTTATTGCAATGGCCGGCGGAGTCACCACTTCCGGCTATCTGAACCGCCTGCAAGTCTCCCGTATCGAGGCCCACGACAAGAAGATCGTCACGGATATAAATGTGGATCCCAAAAGCAGCGGAAAGAGTCTTGATGAGGTAGCTGCCACCCTGAAACTGCAGGATATGGATCTTGTAAAGATATATCCAATTGATGGAATGCTGCGCAATTATGTTCGAATCGAAGGTCATGTTGTCAGGCCGGGCGATTACGCGCTAAAACCAGGAATGCGCATTTCACAAGTGCTGGCAGATGCAAGCCCGCTACCGGAGTATTATACTGAAGCGGGACAGATTGACCGGACATCCCCATCTGATTATCATCATGAGATCGTAAATTTTAACGTAAAAAGAGCACTGATGGGGGATCCTGCTCACGATCTGCTTTTACAGGAGTTCGATCGGATAGAGATCTTTTCCCGGTGGTCCATGGAAGAGATTCCCAAGGTTAAAATTGTCGGCGAGGTGCAGAAACCGGGTGAGTACCGCCTGTATGAGAACATGACTCTGCGCGACCTGCTTCTGAAGGCCGGCAACCCCAAAAAAACGGCATATTTGAAGAGCACGGAGATCGTCAGGCTCGTCAGCAGCCATGATACGGTCTCTGCAACGCAGCTGAATGTCAATCTTGAAGAGGCACTGAAGGGGAGCGAAAAGCACAATATCACCCTTCAGCCGTACGACGAGGTGGTGGTAAGGAAAATTCCGAACTGGAAAGAAGTTGCTGACAGCTATATCACCCTGAAGGGGGAGTTCGTCTTCCCCGGGGTCTATCCGATCTACAAGGGAGAGAGTCTGAGCAGCGTCATCCGCCGTGCCGGTGGATTCACCGACAAGGCATATCTGCAAGGGGCCAAATTTACCCGGGAACAGATCCGGGAAATTCAGCAGAAACGAATGGATGAGGTCCTCGCCCGGGAAGAGGCCACCATTGCCACCAAGCAAGGGGAGTTGACGTCGGTAGCCACCTCCAAGGAAGAGTTGGAGGCGACCAAGGCGTCACTCGAGAGCCTGAGAAAATCCATCGAGATACTGAAAAAGAAGAGGGCGGAGGGGAGGATGGTCATCAAACTGCTCCCCGAATCAATATTCAGGGACAGCGAATATGATTTCGAGGTTCTCGCCGGGGACCAGCTTGAGGTCCCGTCAGACCCGAAAGTCATATCCGTCTTCGGGCAGGTGTACAACCCGAACAGCTACCTGTTTGTCGCCGGCGAAACCGTCGAGGATTACCTCGGGAAATCGGGGGGCTTCACCAGGGACGCTGAAGACGCGGATGCTTATGTCATAAAGGCGGACGGTACGGTTGTCAGCCGCCAGATGTCGAGCGGGTTTCTGTTCTTCGGCGGTTTCATGGGGAATGAACTCGATTCAGGCGATACACTGGTCGTTCCACAGAAACTCGAACGGGTTGCCTGGCTGAGGGACATCAAGGATATCACCACCATCATCAGCCAGATTGCTCTGACGGCCGGAGTATTGATCGCTATGTAGCCGAATCATGTCTTGCGGAAAGATTAGAATGTTGACTACATCTAAAATATTCGTTGCCGGAGCACATGGCCTGGCCGGTTCTGCCCTTACGAGAGCGCTGCAATCAGCAGGCTATGACAATCTCCTGCGCCCTTCCAGAAGCTCTCTGGAGCTGACTTCCCAGAAGGCCGTCGCGGATTTTTTTGCAGCAGAGAAGCCCGAGTATGTTTTTCTGGCTGCGGCACGAGTTGGTGGTATTCATGCCAACAACGCCTATCCGGCAGAATTCATATACAGCAACCTGATGATCCAGGCAAATGTCATTCATCAGGCATATCTGCACGGGGTGAAGAGACTTCTCTTCCTTGGCTCCTCCTGTATCTACCCGAAGTTTTCACCCCAGCCGATGAGGGAGGACTCCCTGCTCACCGGCCCGCTGGAACCGACAAACGAGCCCTACGCAATAGCCAAGATTGCGGGTATCAAGATGTGCGAATCGTATAACAGGCAGTACGGCACGGAGTTTATCGCCGCCATGCCGACCAACCTGTACGGCCCGGGAGACAATTTTCATCCTGACAACAGCCATGTACTTCCCGCACTCATCCGCAGGTTTCACGAGGCACGGGAAAACGGGTCTCCTGAAGTCGTAGTCTGGGGGAGCGGCTCGCCGAGGCGTGAACATCTATACGTGGACGACATGGCTGCGGGCTGTCTGTTCCTCATGGAGTTGTCGAGCGAAATCATTGCAAGGGAGTTGCTGCAATATCCAAAACCATGCTTCGTAAATCTAGGCACGGGAGAAGATATTTCCATTCGTGAACTTGCCGAGGTCGTCAAGGAGATTACCGGTTACACGGGAAACATTGTCTTCGATACGTCCAGGCCGGACGGAACGCCACGCAAACTGCAGGACATAACGCGGATGAATTCCCTCGGCTGGAGGGCACGGACAGGGCTGCGTGAGGGCATAGAAGGCACCTATCAATGGTTTTTAGAGAACCGGGAAACGCTTCGCGCACAGTAAAAAAGGAGATCGTGATGAAAAAAGCACTCATAACAGGAATTACCGGACAGGACGGCTCATACCTCGCCGAACTCCTTCTCGGCAAGGGGTATGAAGTCCACGGCATGATCCGTCGGTCGTCCTCGTTCAATACGGGCAGGATCAATCACATTTACCGCGATCCCCATGAGAAGGACGTGCGCCTGTTTCTCCATTACGGGGACCTTAATGATGCCAGCTCCATCAATACCCTGCTGCGAAACATCAAACCCGAAGAGATCTACAATCTCGGCGCCCAGAGTCACGTGCGCGTCTCCTTCGACATCCCCGAATACACCGGCGAAGTGGATGCCCTCGGCACCGTCAGGATTCTCGAAGGGATCAGGGAAACCGGCCTGAATACCAGGTTTTACCAGGCATCGTCCTCCGAGCTCTACGGCAAGGTTGTGGAGACGCCGCAAAAGGAGACCACGCCGTTCTACCCCCGCTCACCCTATGCCTGTGCCAAGGCCTACGCCTTCTACATCACCCAGAACTACCGCGAAAGCTACAACATGTATGCCTGTAACGGCATTCTTTTCAACCACGAATCGCCGCGCCGCGGAGAGACGTTTGTCACCCGCAAGATCACCCGGGCTGCCGCCCGGATCAAGGTAGGGTTGCAGGGCTGCCTCTATCTCGGCAATCTGGATGCCAAGCGCGACTGGGGCTTTGCCGGAGACTACGTGGAGGCCATGTGGCTGATGCTCCAGCAGGAGAAGGCTGACGACTATGTCATTGCCACTGGTGAAACCTACATGGTTCGCACCTTTGCCGAAATGGTTTTCGCACGACTGGGAGTGCCACTGGAGTGGCGTGGAACCGGCCTTGAAGAAGTAGGCGTCGATACCTCAACCGGTAAAATTATCATCAGAATCGACCCGAAGTATTTCCGCCCGGCCGAGGTTGATCTGCTCCTGGGTGATTCTTCCAAGGCAAAAAGAGAGTTGGGCTGGACGATCAAAACGAGTTTCGAGCAGCTTGTCAATATGATGACCGATGCGGATTTTGCCGCGGTTCAATCTGAAAAAGGAGAATCTGTTTGAACGAACAGAGAGTAATATCGGTCATTGGTCTTGGATACGTGGGGCTGCCGGTAGCCGTTGCTTTCGGAAGACGTCGCAAAACCGTCGGGTTTGATATTAATCCGGACCGGATAGCAGAGCTCAGGAGTGGTCATGATCGAACCGGTGAAGTGGAGGCGGCGGATCTTCGTTCCGCGGATATTCTTTTCACCGACAACATAGACGAGCTCAAGCTCGCCGACTTCCACATCGTTGCAGTCCCCACGCCAGTGGACGATGCGAATCAGCCCGATCTGACTCCCATGCTGAAGGCGTCCGAAACCGTTGGCAAGGCGCTCAAAAAGGGTGATATCGTCGTCTATGAGTCGACCGTTTACCCGGGTGTGACCGAGGACGAATGTGTCCCCATTCTGGAGAGGGTCTCCGGTTTGGCCTGCGGACGTGACTTCACGGTCGGTTACAGCCCCGAGAGAATAAATCCGGGCGACAGGGAGCATACCTTTACCAAAATCAAAAAGGTTGTTTCAGGCCAGGATGCAGCAACCCTGGAGGTCGTGGCGCAGGTGTATGGATCTGTCGTCACGGCCGGTGTGCACCGCGCTTCCAGCATCAAGGTAGCCGAAGCAGCCAAGGTCATCGAGAACACCCAGCGTGACCTGAATATCGCTTTGATGAACGAACTGGCGCTTATCTTCGACAAACTCGGTATCGATACCAACGATGTCCTTGAAGCCGCCGGCACCAAATGGAACTTTCTCAAATTCAGCCCCGGTCTGGTCGGAGGGCACTGCATCGGCGTTGATCCCTACTATCTCACTCACAAGGCGGAAAAAATCGGGTACATTCCACAGGTTATTCTTTCCGGTAGACGAATCAACAATGGTATGGGAAGATTCATTGCCCAGAGGACCGTCAAGGAGATGATCCGTACAGGTCATAACGTCCTGGGAGCAAAGGTGACTGTTCTCGGCCTTACCTTCAAGGAGGACTGTCCGGACCTGCGTAATTCAAAGGTTATCGACATAATCAGGGAGTTTGAGGACTACGGTTTTCTTGTGCAGACTTGTGATCCCCTTGCCGATCCTGAGGAGGCGCAACGTGAGTATGAGATCTCACTCTCCTCTTTGGAAAACCTTGAGCCATCAGCAGTTGTGGTTGTCGCCGTTGCTCACCGAAAATTCCGTTCCATGAGCGTTAATGAATTGCGGGGTCTCATGAACGGAGAACCTTTATTAATCGATGTGAAAGGCATATTCGATCGGACCGAACTCGAACGGGATAATATTCGCTATTGGAGACTTTAACAAACGGACTCGTCAGTAAAGATTGACTGATTGCCGTGATGTTTTTAGATGTATCCCCTACGGCTGGAAATCCCCGGCAGCAGGGAGTTGGCAAGCATTAATTGTCCGGAGCCCACTCTGTCCGGGTGCCAATTTTATCGGTTGCGTCACTTTTGCTTAAAATATAGTGTAATATTGACTTACAGTGTTGGACGCTTTGATAAATAATGATATTATATGCCTTTAAGCGCATATGGTTACTGATGCTCCTGATATTCAGGCAATTTTCGATCAGGGCAGGTAAATTGCTAGCAACAAATACAAGTCAGATAACAGACGCGACGTCCAATATGAAGTCAAAAACATGGGAGGATTCATTATGAAACTGTGCATAAAAACACGAATTGCAATGATAGTTGTGACATTGGCCCTTGCCGGGGTTGCGGGTCTGGCCCAGGCTGAAACCCGCTTTGCGGTGCAGGATGCGGCAGGGACAACGGACAAGATGGTGGTGACGGATTCAGGGGCAATTGGTATAGGTACTTCTAACCCTGTCGGTGCTGTTCATTTCAATGGCAGTAGTTACACTTCGACGCAGTTTGTTGGGCAGTGGTACGGAAATCCAGTTGATCCTTTGAATGGTGGCGCGGGTTTCTTAGGATTTCATAATAACGCTGGTGGTGCCCTTCCTGTTAAAGGTGATCGCCTTGGTTATTTCATGTTTGGTTCGATAAACGGTTCTGCCCGTCTGATTGGAGCTGGCCTTAATGTACGAGCAGAAGAAAACTGGACCCCCACCGCATACCCCGCATATATAGCTTTTGAAACAACCGCTACGACAGGTCGTCTCGAGAGAATGAAAGTAATGGGTTCGACAGGCTTTGTCGGAATTGGGCTTGGATCAGGCGTCCCGACACAAAGACTTGAGGTAAATGGCGGTATAAAGTTGAATACTGCTGCAGTCCGTCCGGAATGTACTGTCTCTGCTCGTGGTACATTCTGGGTGGTTAAGGGGGCGGTAGGCGTTGCAGACAAGCTTTCTATCTGTTTAAAGGGTGATGGCGCATCGACGGAAAACTATGCTTGGAAAGATCTTTAATTAATTGCGCATAATTGCATGAACCCGAAAAGAGGGGCAGATACTAATGCTGCCCCTCTTTCAATGTTAGAGATTAGGATTTTTATGTCGGATAAAATTCGAAGCAATGATCTTCAGGAATATGATTTGCTGGATTATTTCAAGCTCGTCTTTGATCATAGGAAACTGCTTGTCATTACGATGATAACGGTTTTCTGTCTAACAACCGCCATCTGCTTCTTCCTGCCGAAATACTACCGTGCAACAGCCAAAATACTTCCACCTCAGCAAGATCAGGGTTTAATGGGACTGGTTATGGGGTCGATGGGGGGGGGGATGGCCAGCCTTGCTGGCGATCTTCTCGGTAAAGGAAGTCCTGCAGATCTCTATATCGGATTATTGAATACTGAAACCATAAGTGATGCGATTATCGATAGATTCAATCTCATGGATGTTTATGGAAAGAAACACCGTGCCGACGCATACAAGTCTTTGAACAATAATGTTGATATATCTGCCGGGAAAAAGGATGGTATCATCTCGATTACGGTTGAAGACAAAGACCCTAAGCGTGCGGCTGATATGGCCAATGCATATGTTAATGAATTGAGTAAGCTTACGGTGAACCTCAATATTAACGATGCCGGACAGAACAAGTCATTTCTTGAGGTTCGGCTAGCCAAGGCAAAAGCCGACCTTGCAAGAGTCGAAGATGAGCTGAAGGGGTTCCAGTCGAGAAACAAGGCTCTAGATGTCACGGAGCAGGTGAAAGGGACTATAAGGGGGGTTGCAGACCTGGAGGGCCAGCTTGCAGCGGAAGAAGTCAAACTAGCAAGCATTAAAAGAGTATATACCGATGAAAGTCAAGAGGTTAAAAATCAAAAAGCAGTGGTCGCAAACATCAAGGCTCAAATTGCCAAGTTTGAAGGTATGCGCACAGGTGCTGCAGTAATGGGAGTCGGCTCTGCTCCTGAACTAGGGCAACAGTACCTGCGCCTTACGCGCGAGTTCAAGATTCATGAGGCATTGGTCGAAGCCCTAACCAAACAGGTTGAATTTACAAAATTAAGTGAAGCGAAGGATGTGTCTAGTATCTGGGTGCTGCAAAATGCTCGAGTACCTGATAAGAAATCTAAGCCTAATCTAGTTCTTATCGTGCTGGCCAGTACCTTTATATCTGGTATTGCTGCGATTCTTTATGTTTTTATTTGCCAATTTGTTAAAAACCTGCCTCAGGAAGATCGAACGAGGTTGAGATTTTTGTTGGAATCATTAAAGCGACAGGATATTCCTTCTTCAGGCAATTAGCTATTTGATAAGGAAATATTGATTGAATTGGGAAAAACGTAATTATATATATTTTTGCACTTTGTTACTTGTTTGCTTGTTTACGTCAATACCTGAGCTTATTTCCAGTTTACAGGGTAGTTTCGGGAGCAGTGAATTTGGCATGTTCCGTGTTATTCGGGAGTCATTATTATTAATAATGATACTTGAATCGGTATATTTGTTTGTTTTTATAAATTGTTGCAAAGCTAAGATTGTCAATATAATAATTTTTCTTACTATAGCCATATATATCATTTTAATTGTATCAAAAAGCTACATAAATGGAACTAGCATACTCTGGATTGGTATGGGATTGAGACCAGTTTTAATGCTCTTTCTCATATATTCCATACGGTTTATAAGGCTAGATACTGATAGGATTAACGGCCTTTCCAGAATTGTTAAATTATTTCTTGTTATGCAGATACCAGCTTGCCTTTTTCAGTTATATTTTTTCCCTCCGATACAAGGTCAAACAATATTTGGACCCAGGGTTTTTGGCACCTTTCCTAACCCGATATTGTTAAGTCAGGCGCTCAGCGCCATTTTCTTGTTCTTGTTCATCATGAATAGGTCAAGCAATACTTTGTATTGGGGATTAGTTTGTTTTATGTTGTCAATAATATCCGGGGGGCGGTCCGGTATGATGGGGGTCGCTTTAATATTCACATACATGTTTCTTCAGATATTCAGAAATAAACTTGTCAAGATTTTTGCACTGGTTATGTCATTTGTAATAATTGTTTGTGCATATTTCCTCTTTTCTTCTTCAGCTCTGTCGGGACGAGAGATTGATACTTTTTCTAAAGAGAGAAGGCTCGCAAATTGGGGCAAGATGCTCTCCGGATTAGCAGATAAAGGTGGCGATAGATTACTGCTTGGTGAATTTGTTGGCAGCGGTTCGAATCTTTTGAAATCTTTTTCAAAAAAATCTGGCCGGGATGATTTAGCCCGCGATCGTTATGACGCAGACTCCATGTTCATATATCTGATAATGTCTTACGGAATATTAGGTTTGTCTATCTTCGTGTTAGCAATGGTGTATATTTTCAAAAATATCGATGGAAATGAAAAGTATCTAGTATTTATATTATTTTTATGGCTGGGAACATCGCAAAATATCCTGGAAATTTACCCGGTAAATATCATATTTATTATATTAATTGGTTATCTGCTGAATAATAAATGTGTCCAAGATCAAGTTACTAATAATACAATTATTGTGCATAATCCAATTCGAGGTGAGGCGTCATGAAACTAATTCTGCCTATTCTCTGCACTACTTTTATTTTATTGTTTTCAAGCAATGCACATGCGGAACCTCCAAAGCATAAGAAATGGGTATTGACATTTCAGGACGAATTTTCTGGACAGAAATTGGATGAGTCCAAGTGGTCAGTAGAAAATGCATCTCCAGGTCATATCATGTCCAGTAGATGGGCAGATAATATCCTGGTTGACGGGGGTGTTTGTCGCATACTGACCAAAAAGCAAAAGCGAGGCAGCAAGGAATGGACAACAGGGTACCTGTGGACAAAGCACTTTGCTCAAAAATATGGTTATTATGAAGCAAGATATAAAATCGGCACAAGTGCCGGACTCAACAATGCTTTTTGGTTAATGACCAATGGCAAATCGTCTGATCCGATACACTTTGAGATAGATATTAACGAAGGTAAGTATCCTGATATCGTAAGCACCAATTTACACAATTGGAGCGGAAAGCATTGGGACAGGCATGAAAACTATCATGCAGGCATGGATTTAAGTAAGGATTACCATGTTTATGGTCTTGAGTGGGATGAGAAGCAAATTAAATGGTATTTTGATGGTAACGTGATACGGACAATGAACAATTCTATAGCACACAGAGAAGCTACGGTCAGATTCAGTACGGCAGTTGTAAAGTGGGCTGGGGAAGTGACGGACAAACTTGATGGAACAATGATGGCTATTGATTATGTCAGGATATACAAGGCCGACGATTCTAGATGAGCGTTGAAAGAGGTCATTACTCATAAATTTACTTGAGACATAGAAATTATATGTGCAATTATTAGCAAATCAGTGTTTTATGTATGTGTTGGGAGTATTGTAAATGAAGTTATTACTTTTCATTGGTCCGTTCTGTCCGCCTGTGACGGGACAAACTTTCATGACTGATGTGATATATGAAAAACTAAAGAATAATCCTGTTGCCAGAGTTGTTAAAATTAATATTGTCCGTGGAAACACTGACAGTAAACTACTTAATACATGTATCAGATTGTATAGAATATTCAAATGCATATATAACATCACAAAATACCAAAACATTAAATATAAAAAAGCATACTTATCAGTTGATGCAAACGCTGGTATGTACATTACATTCTTATTGTCACTTATTTGCAGGCTCTTCAGATATGAAATAATTCTGCATCATCACAGTTATTCACATCTTATATCCAGAAAACTGCCGATGTCAATGTTGTCTAAAGCAATCAAGGCGTGTTCTGTTCATATAAATATCTGTGAGATAATGTCAAAACGAATGAAAGAGCTTTATCCCCATGTGTTGAATACTATAAATCTTTCAAATGCCATTGCTCTGCCTAAGAAATCATCACACTTGACCGATACATATAGGTCTAATAGCTCATTCAATATCGGCTTTTTGGGTAAAATCTGCAATGAAAAGGGTGTGCATGAAGCCATTCAAGTGTTTACCAATCTTTTTGAACAAGGCGAAGATGTTCATTTAATATTAGCTGGTCCAGTCGCAAGTACGGAAATAATGAACACTATTAATGGATTATCGGATAAATACGGACGTGACAAAGTCGACTATCTAGGGCCGGTTTATGACCTTGATAAAGAAAATTTTTATAACAGCATAGATGTTTTTCTGTTCCCGACAAAATATCTCAACGAGACACAAGGTATTGTCAACATCGAAGCCATGTCTTATGGTGTGCCTGTTGTAGCTTTTGGCCGATGCTGTGTTATCAGCGATGTTGGAAAAAGCGGAGGATTAGTCGTTCCTGTTAACGGAAATTTTGCTGATAAAGCTTCGGCTTATATCAAAGAAATGATCTCATCAAGGGATGTTTATATTTCTCGCAGGCTTGGGGCGTTTGAACAATTCAGTAAAATAAAGCAGCAATCTGATGTTGAATATGATGAATTCACTCAGTTGGTTCTTAGTCGTTAATAAAGAATATATCTTGTATTATCTTCATTATCAAGGCGTGTAATGAGTTCTCGGGAACAAAATCGAGTTTTTTCTCCAGTATTTGTTGCATTAGTAACCAGTATATGTACTCGTGGCGTGCAATCTTTAGGGGGGGTTATTATCAATGCAGCCATTGCACGGCATCTCAACACTGACGAGTTTGGTTCATATTTTATCATTTTATCAGTAGCATCATTACTTTCTACCTTTATTCTCTTTGGTTCTAATACTGTTATTCTTAGAGTATCTGCAAGCAATGGATCTGTTGTAGCTTTCAAAGAAATGTTCAAAATGTCGTTATCAATGTTGATAACTGCATGCATTGTTTATTTAGTTTATTTCAGTGATGTCGGTTATTCTCTGTTGAGTTACTTCGGTCTCAATGTGGTATCCGATCTTCAGTATATTGTGGCAGGACTAGCTGCGGTCGTAGCAATGCAATCACTCATGCACGATTACTATCGAGGCGGAGGAAGGTTAACTTTTGCCGCAGCTGTTGCTAACAATGGCGCACTCGGATCAATAGGCTACGGATTTGTTTCTAACATCCTCTTTTGCTGCGGGTTATCTTTATTACTTCTTTTCGGAATTAAATTGAATCTTTATCAGATTCTGTGCTCCGGAACCATTATAGGTGCATTAATAGTCTGTTTCGCATGGACGACAGAGAAAATCAAAGTAAGTCGTTTCGCATCCGAAGTTGGTGAAGTATTTTCAAAGAGACGGAGGTCTATGGAGCGTGGCGCACTTTTGCTGACAGCACTTCTTGCCATTGTCTTGAATCAGATGGACATTTATACTGTATCACTTTATTTTTCGAAAACCGAGGTGGGGCTTTACGGTGCAGCGCAGAGATTGAGTCTTATTGTTTTATTGCCTTTGATGATTATTACAGCGTTTTTCCAACCAATTTCTGCTCGATTATTTTCAACAGGTGACATGAAAACTCTTTCTGGTATTTCCCGTGCGTTCACGTCTGTTTTGTTAGCTCTGGGTATTGCTGCTTTGATTATATTCATGATTGCAGGGAAGCAGTTAATGTCTTTCGTATACGGACCTGCGTTTATGGTTGGCGCAGGAATTCTGGTCTTGAAGGCTGCCGGGTCAGTAGCATTGTTAGGTACTGGACTCGCTAATGCCGTATTTACAACTACCGGCAATGAACGATTTCTGGTTATTGTCGGTTTTTTGGGTGTTTGTTTGTTCTCGGGGTTCACCATGGTCTGGACACCAAGTTCAATCGAGCAGGTTGCTGCTTTACATTCTACCGTTATTGCTATCATGAGCTCATTATATGCCTATTATTCTCGCAGGCACATTTCCGTCGATATTTCACCATGCCTTAGGCCGAGAGAAATCTGGAAAGTATTGCAGGGAACCTTTTCCGGTCGAGGTATGAACATCTCTGTTGGCAGCAACTAGTTACATTCTGAGTAAGTGATCGGTTAGGTCTTGTTGTATCGGCACGTTTATTTGACAACCACGGAGTAGTTTATGTCTGCGTATCCCAGGGTAGCACTTGTTTCAGGTTTTTGGGCTCAAAATATAGGCAATGCTTTTTTCAACATAGGGGGGAAATGGGTTCTAGAGCAGGCATTCGGCCAGGGAAATGTTCAGTTTATCCAGGACCAACCCGCCTATAGGACATTTTATGACCAATCAAAGGGGGTGCCGCAAAATTATGCCAATCTGCTGCATGATTTGGATATAGATTTCATCGTGCTCCAGGGCCCCATGATGACATCCACATTTCGTGCAATCTGGGAGCAGGCATTCAAGGCATTCAAACAGCGGGGGGTTAAGGTCATACTGCTCGGCGCCGCTTTCTTCAAGTATACGCCGCGGGAAATAGCCGATGTAAAATCATTTCTCGGCGAGTATCCGCCTGCCATCATCAGTACACGTGACGCTAAATCGTATGAAATTATAAAAGACTGGGTTCCTCAGACCTATAACGGCATAGATAGCGCATTTTTTGTGCCCAAGGCGTTTTCCCCATTGAGGTTCAGAAATGAGTATATGACCTTCAATTTCGACAGGTTTCCTGAGCCGACCATCTCATTCGGAAAAGATGCCAGCAAGTCTACCGGGTCAAGTTTTGACTTTGATAATAAAACGTGGAATCTTTGCATTCCGGCAATTCAAAACAAATTTTCCCACAAGGGGAAAGCCACCGCATATTTAGGACATCTGCTGGATAAAAGAAAACTGCCGGAGTCAATTGACGGCACAAAAATAATACGACCGGAACACCGCTACTCGCCACACATTACCCACAAGATCTATCAGCACCCGAATTCGTTTGTTTCCGACGAAACGTTCACCTATTTTTCCGTTTATGCCGGCACGAAACTGACCCTTGCCGATCGAGTTCATGCCTGCGTCATGACACTTGCATATGGCAATCCGGCCATGCTTTTTACCCCCTCTCCCCGACAAGCGCTGTTTTCCCGCCTCGGTTTGACGGAAATACGGAACAAGCCGGTTGTTCTTGATCCGGAATACCTTGAGTCGGAGCGCCAAGCAGAACTCGATTTTCTCAAGAACGCAATAGCTTGCCTTTAATGACTTATCCATGACAAAGACCATACTGTTCATATCTCCTTTCTTTTACCCAGAACCGATATCCACGGGTAAATACAACACGCTCCTTGCACGTGCGCTGGTTGACGCCGGTTACCGGGTATTGTGTTGCAGCTCTGTTCCCATATACCCAAACTGGATACCGACACCCACAGATGAACGTCTTCCCGGGATGGAGATTTACCGCAGAGGAGCCAGGGTACGCTACCCACGACCAGCAATAGGGAGGCGATTTGTTCTTGAGACATGGTTTGCCTTTCATGCGCTCTTGACCGCGTTGCAGCTTAAGGGCCGGTATTCGACGGTTGTGGCGGTATTTCCCCCCAGTCTTTTTTTCTATGTGTTAACCAAAATTCTTTCCCGCGGGGTAACGAAAGTCGGTATCGTCCATGACCTGCAGGGTGTACTCGGATTGGATGGAACAGGAATAGTTAAACGGGTTCTGGCGAAGGTGATCAAGCATGTCGAGTCAGTAGGTTTTAACGCATGTGATCACTTGATTTGTCTGTCAGAGGGGATGAAAACCCGTATTCTGGAAGATTACGCTGTGTCCCCCGCGAAATGTTCGGTCCATTATCCGTTTGCTATGGATGCTTCTACATTTTCAACGGGTAACAGGTTGTCCCATTTTTTTCTTCCCGGATACAAACACGTTGTCTATTCGGGGGCTCTCGGAGAAAAGCAAGATCCTTTCAACCTGTTATCGGCACTGCAGTCGCTCGTGCGCATCCGCACGGATGTCATCTGCCATGTCTTTTCTCGGGGGCCGCTGTTCAATGAACTGCAGAAGTCTCTCGCGCCGGAGATGCAGAATAGAGTACTGTTTCATGATCTCGTTGACGAGTCCGACCTGTATGAGTTGTATGCACGGTCGGATATTCAGTTGATACCCCAGAAGACCGGAACCTCCGATGGAGCATTTCCCTCCAAGCTTCCGAATCTGCTCGCAGCGGGGGTTCCCGTTTTTGCAATTACGGATAAGGGGAGCGAGTTGGAATTATTGTTGAGAAAATCGGGAACTTGCTGCAGCGTGACAACGTGGGATTATCGTGAGGTGATACCCGAAATTTCGAATTTCATAAACCGGTCAAGCCTAATGACCCACCAGGAAAGAGCCATTCAGACATCCGGTTTCGTTGCCGAGCATTTTTCTATCCAGAAACTCGTCCGGCAGATTATCGAGAATTGAGTTTTTCAATGGGTCTTGATTGTTAAGGAGCAGGTAAACATCGTGGGAAATAATATGGAAACTAAAAAATTTATTATATTCGGTGGTTCGGGTTTTATCGGCAGCCATCTGGTTCGTGAGTTGAAACAGCGGGGCATTACCGATATTACTATTGCTGATCTGGTTGCTCCTGATTGTGGAGCCATTTATGATGGCACGCGCTTCGTTACTTGTGACGTGCGTGAGTCGATACCTTCAGACATCGTTTCCTCACCGGCCATTGTGGTCAATTTGGCGGCAATACATCGCACTCCGGGGCATCTGGACACTGAGTATTATGATACCAATGTTAATGGGGCTGTAAATGTCACCCGGTTTTGTGAAGAAACCGGGTCCACCACCCTATGGTTCACAAGTTCCATTTCCGTATATGGTCCTACTGAAGAGCCGAAGGATGAAGCGTCGGAACTGACTCCCAATTCGGCCTATGGCAAATCAAAGCTTCAGGCCGAAGAGATTCATCGGTCATGGCATGAAAAGGACAATTGTCGAAAACTGCTGATCGTACGCCCGGCTGTCGTTTTCGGACGCGGCGAACATGGAAATTTTACGAAACTGGCCAAGACGTTGAAAGCGGGAGTCTTCGTGTATCCGGGACGTACCTGTACCATAAAGGGATGCGGCTATGTGGAGGACCTCGTTGCCAGTCTCTTTTTCATGAATGACCAGCAAGACTCATATATTCTCTATAACTACTGCTACCCCCATCGCTATACCATCAAGGAGATTTGTGAAACCTTTTCGAAGGTTGCAGGCTATCGCAAGCCGCTCGGTACCATTCCCCTTTCGTTGATGGTACATGCAGCGCGACCTTTTCAGTTGCTCAATCTCCTCGGCATAAAAAATGGCATACACCCTGCCCGTATGTACAAGCTTGTCCATTCGACCAACATCGTTGCGGGGGAGCTCGTGAAACGTGGGTATCCGTACAGGACTGATCTGGAGGAAGGACTTGTACGTTGGTTACATGACAATCCAAAAGGAGAATTTATTTGATAAAAAAAGCCCTGCTTACTGGTATCACAGGTCAGGACGGCGCCTATCTGGCTGAACTGCTACTGGAAAAAGGATATGAGGTCCATGGGATCAAGCGCCGAGCGTCGCTCTTTAACACCGACCGTATTGATCACCTCTACCAGGATCCACACGAGATCGGTCGTAGGATGATCCTCCACTATGGCGATATGACCGACTCAACTAACTTGATCAGGATCATTCAGTCTGTGCAGCCAGACGAAATATACAACCTTGCCGCCCAGTCCCACGTTGCCGTCTCCTTCGAAACGCCAGAATACACTGCAAACGCAGATGCTGTCGGCCCTTTACGGATTCTAGAGGCAATCCGGATTCTCGGCCTGGAGAAAAAGACCCGGTTTTACCAGGCATCCACATCCGAGCTCTATGGACTGGTACAGGAAATCCCCCAAAAGGAGACTACCCCTTTTTACCCCCGATCTCCCTACGCGGTTGCCAAGCTCTATGCCTACTGGATCACGGTCAACTATCGGGAGGCCTATGGGATATATGGGTGCAACGGCATTCTCTTCAATCATGAGTCTCCACTGAGGGGGGAAACCTTTGTCACACGCAAAATCACCCGCGCCCTGGCCCGGATCAAACTGGGACTTCAGGACTGTCTCTATCTGGGTAACCTTGATTCTTTGCGCGACTGGGGACATGCACGGGACTACGTGGAGATGCAATGGCTGCTGATGCAGCAGGACCAACCGGAAGACTGGGTAATTGCCACCGGTATCCAGCACAGTGTCCGTGATTTTGTCAATGCGGCTGCCGATGAACTGGGCATGAAAATCTCCTGGCAGGGCTGCGGTATCGATGAAGTGGGCATTGACAGGAATGGGGCGGCCATTGTCCGGGTAGATCCCCGCTATTTCCGCCCGACCGAGGTCGAGACTCTGCTGGGAGATTCGAGTAAAGCCAGAGAGAAGCTGGGATGGACTCCCAAGATCAGTTTCAAGGATCTGGTCAGCGAGATGGTTCGTGAAGACCTGAAGGTGGCTGAGCGGGATGAGTTGGTGAAAAAGCATGGGTACAGGACATTCAACTATCATGAATAAACAATCTAAAATTTTTCTGGCAGGTTCAAACGGTCTTGTCGGCTCTGCCTTGCTGAGACAACTGCATGCTCATGGGTATACAAATCTGCTGCTGCCTGAAATCAGCGAACTTGATCTGACCGATCAACAAGCCGTTGCTGATTTTTTCCGGATCGAGAAGCCGGAGTACGTTTTTTTGGCAGCCGCAAAGGTCGGCGGAATCTATGCGAATAACACCTATCCGGCAGATTTCATCTACATCAATCTGATGATCCAGAACAACGTAATCCACCAGGCCTACGTGCATGGTGTCAAGCGCCTCCTTTTTCTCGGTTCATCCTGTATCTATCCAAAACTTGCCCCGCAGCCGATGAGGGAGGAGCATCTGCTGACCGGCCTGCTGGAACAGACCAATGAACCCTACGCCATCGCAAAGATAGCCGGAATCAAGATGTGTGAATCATACAACCGCCAGTACGGGACCAATTTCATTGCCGTAATGCCGACTAACTTGTATGGGCCAGGGGACAACTTTCACCCCGAGAACAGTCACGTGCTGCCGGCCCTGATTCGCAGGTTTCATGAAGCCCGGCAACAAAAATTGCCCGAGGTCCTTGTTTGGGGGAGCGGCACCCCCCGCAGGGAATTGCTCTACGTGGATGACATGGCTTCCGGCTGTCTGTTTCTCATGGAGCTTCCGGACAAGACGATCGCTCAGGAACTGCTTAACTACCCCAAGCCCTGTTTTGTCAACCTGGGTACGGCAGAGGACGTGACGATTCGCGAGCTCGCGGAAACAGTGCAGCGTGTTGTCGGGTATGACGGGAAGCTCGTATTCGACATGACGAAGCCCGACGGCACCCCACGAAAACTTCAGGATGTCTCCCGGATTCATGGCTTGGGGTGGCGTCATCAGGTCGGTTTGGAGGAGGGGATTCGGAGAACCTATCATTGGTATCGTGACAGCACGATGGGCTCCGGGCGTCCACGGGAGTAGTGCCGCAGGTATTTGGATGAGATGTTTCGCACGGGGCGCAGCACGGGTTGCTCGCGGGACGTTTGAGTCCCAGTCAAAACATAACTGACGGAATGACCCGATTACGAACTGTTTCAAAGCCTACGACACCCGCGGCAGGATGGTGAGCTGATGCAGCGCAGGAGTGACGAACTCCTGAGCCTGATCGAAGCGTGTTGAGGGGGTCAAGCGACCCTCCTGCCGGTTGTTGCATGATCGTGACCGAATCTGTTACTGATCTAAGAATCTGAACGTGGCCATGTTCTGAAATGTATGCCATTATTGACTTAACCGAGCCCCTCTGTTAGGTTTGACGCCAACCATTTTTAGGTCAGGGAATCCATGCTTAAGCAACAGGCACGCTTATTTACCAAACTGTCGGTCAGCATCGATACGGGCATCATCGTCGCGACATGGATGCTTACCCATGAGCTAGTGCATGCGCGTGTCCGTTCGTCCAGCGATCTCATCGATAATCTCTGGCCCCTCCTGATACTGATCCCGATAATGCTCTATCTCATTGCCAATATCGGACTGTATGCTTCGATGCGCACGAAAAAACATGCGCAGATCATCGACGAACTCCTGAAAGTACACATCCTGGGGGGGGCTCTCTCAACCTCCTGCATCTACATGGTCGATCCTGCGTGGATCAGCCGCTCATTGCTATTCAGCTTTTTTATTCTTCCCCTTGTCTCCATGTCCGCCGCCAAGTGCGGCATCAAGCTGGTGCTGAATTATCTGCGCCGCAAGGGGTATAATGCCCGCCACCTGCTGATAGTCCAATCGAATGACACCGGCTGTGAGTTCACTGATACGGTATCCGCCCATTCGGAATGGGGGCTTGTCATAGCGGGAACTGTCACCATGTACGATTCGATGGAGGCCCGCGGCAGCCATGCCCCGGACAGCATCTCTTCCGGTGACGTTGATGCCCTGTTGAATATCTGCAAGCAAACGACAATCGATGAGGTGATCTTTTGCATCAACAGGCGGTTGTTGCCCTTGGTCGACTCCTACATTGAACCTTTGCAGGAGATGGGGATCACGGTCCGAATGGTGATCGATCTGTACGATGCGCCCCTTTCCCGCAAAGAGCTGACCATGTTCCACAATGAGATCCCCATATTGACGTTCCACAGCAAGGCGTTTGACCTGGAGCAGCTTTTCATGAAGCGATGTCTGGATATCATTGGTTCGTTCATCGGACTGATCATTACTGCTCTTGTTTTCCCCTTTATTGCCATTGCCATCAAGTGCGAATCAAAGGGGCCGCTTCTGTTCGGCCAGATCCGTGTCGGCATGAACGGCAGACAATTCCGCTGCTGGAAATTCCGCTCCATGTTCGTCGATGCCGAGGAACGGAAAAAGGAACTGATGGCTCATAACGAGATGCAGGGGGCCATGTTCAAGATGACTGACGACCCGCGGGTGACCAGGGTCGGCAGGTTTATCCGCAAGACGAGCATCGACGAGCTCCCCCAGTTCTGGAACGTGCTGTGTGGTGAAATGAGCCTTGTCGGGACGAGACCGCCGACTCCGGACGAGGTCGCGACCTACGAGAACTGGCATCGCAAGCGCATCAGTATCAAGCCGGGAATCACCGGCCTGTGGCAGGTGAGCGGCCGGAGCCAGATCCAGGATTTCGACGAGGTGGTAAAGCTGGATATCCGCTATGTCGAGACCTGGACCTTCTTGCTGGACATAAAGATTCTGCTCAAGACGATCGGCGTGGTTTTCGCCGGTCGCGGCGCAAGCTGACAGTTCAATTCAAAGGGCATGCCGTGCAATCCGAACATTCATCGAGACATTTTCTTTCCCGCAACCCAATTCTCCTTCTGTCCGTCCTGCTGGTGGCTATCTTTTCCGCCGCCCCGGTTCTGGCGTTATCGTCGTCAAACATCCCTCTGGACAGCCCTGTCTACGGATACCTGGAGAAGCTTGCCGGCATGGGGCTGATCAAGTCCGACATGCGGGGGCTGAAACCCTGGACACGGGCCGAGGCTGCGCGCCTTCTCCTTGAGGCCGAATCAACACGCGCAGCCCTGGGGGGGGCGTCTCCCTTTGCCGACCAGTTGCTGTCACGTGTCCGGGAGATGCTTCCCAGGGAGGTTGCCCTGCGGGAACATCCGGAAAAACAGGCGGAAAGTTTTGTTCTGAACCCCGCGGCATCTGCCCGGTTTCGTACGGTCTACCTGGACGGGGTGCCGCGCAGTTACGACCGTGTATCACGCGATCCCGGTCATCAGAATGCCTTCGGTATATTCGGCGGCGATCTGCGCCCGTTTGACGGCGGAAATGTCCGGACGACCGGTACGGAAGGGACCCCCCTCCTTGAGAACAATAACGGCGTCATTCACCCCCGCGGCGTGAGCAGTGAACTCCGTTGGGGTGCCGAGGGGCACGGGGGGAGAAACGTGACGGCCTTTCTCGAGCCGTCCCTGCTGCTCGCCGAGGATGAGTCCTCCCTGCGCCTCAACCGGGGCTACCTGAAAGTAGGGGGCGAAGGCCTGGAACTGGAGGTTGGTAGGGATGAGAACTGGTTCGGACAGGGATATCGCGGTACGACGACCCTGACCAATAATGCCCGCAACTTTGACCTGGTAAAACTCTCCAGCGCCGAGCCCGTAGATGTGCCCTGGGTGCGGAAGTGGCTCGGTTCGTTCAAGTACGCCGTAATTTTCTCCCGGTTTGACGAAACGGACGAGGGGACCCCTGACCACCGCCAACCCTGGTTTCTGGGTGTAAAGCTGGATCTGAAACCGACCGACTGGTTCGAAATCGGCGCGAACGTTGTGCGCCAGTTCGGCGGCCCGGGCTACACCGGCGGCTCGACCGCTACAGACGACGTTTTCGGCGGGAGCGAAAATGACGATTCGAATTCCATCGCCGGGATCGATCTCCGTTTCACTATCGAGAGCCTCCGCAATACCCAGTTCCACTGGGAGTTCTCCGGTGAGGACAATGCAGGCGGCGTCTGGCCGATTGTCGAGAGCTACGTGACCGGCTTCTTCGTCCCCTGCCTGAGCCAGTCGTGTCGCGACGATTTCCGCTTCGAGTATTTCTACGGCAGTGTCCTGTTGTATGGTAACTGGAAAATACCGCGCGGTTACGTCTATCACAACATGACGCCGGGCCACTCCCAGGGGGGTAACGCCCAGGAGTTCTTCGGACGTTACTCCCACTGGTTCGGTGTCCGCAGCAATCTCGCGCTGGAGTATTTCTACACCGAGCGCAGCCGCAAGCATCGAACAGGCGATCAGGCCATGGAGTCAAAGCACGCTGGCCGGGCGTTCCTGTCCCTGCCGCTGTACGGCGACATCGATGGGCAGCTCGGCTATGGATTTGAACTGATCGACAATGTGAATCTCGTTTCAGGAGCGGAGCGGACAAACCATCTTGCCACTGTCGAGATCCGCTACAAGTACTAACGTTGCCCCAGAACGGTTGACTGCGGAAAAATGAACTATGGTAACGTTTGTCGGTCGCAAGGTCCTGTACGCAATCATGGCTTCCATGGAGCTGTTCCAGTTCGTATTCTTGGCCTTCAGGAATCTGTTCGTGACCTTCACCCGGGGGAGCAGGCCGGTCCTGCAGGTCTGTTTCCGGCAGATCTTTTTCACCGGCAATGAGGCATTCAAGGTCATTTTCGTCATATCGATCGCGGTCGGCATTGCCATAATAGCCCAGATGTCCAATGTCACCGATGCCGGTCGGGGGTCCCTGATCGGCAAGGTTTTCGTCTGGGTGGTTGTGCGCGAAATCGGGCCGCTCATCACGGCGCTGGTGGTCATTGCCCGAAGCGGTTCGGCGATAGCGATCGAAATCGGCCAGATGAAGCTCAAGGGGGAGATCGAGTCGATCGAGGCGCTGGGCATACCGGGAGATCACTACCTGCTGATGCCCCGGATTCTCGGTGTCGGCACGGCGCTGCTGACCCTCAACATCTACTTCTCCATCCTGGCGGTATCGTCGGGGCTCATGGTCGCCTCCATCGGTTGGCACATCCCGCCCGCGCTGATCAGGCAGGGGATCATATCCGTCCTCTCCCTGAACGAACTGCTCATCTCCAGCTGCAAAAGCGCCCTGTTCGGCCTTGTCATCGCGGCCGTCGGCTGCAGGGCGGGTCTGGCAGTGGGGGACAGCATCACCCAGATCCCCCAGGCCGGGACCAAGGCGGTCATGCTCAGCCTGATCCTGGTTTTCGTTCTCGATGTGCTGATTTCCTTAATCTTCCTTTTTTGAGCAGGCTGTTGCCGGGTGACCCATGATACGCATGTCCAGATTGAAAGTCGCCGGCCTGAGCAGGCCGCTGGACCTGGTCCTGCCGGCCGGGATGGCAGCGCTGCTGGTCACCTCCAGGGAGCGGGAGTGCGATGCCGTGGTACGGCTGTTGCTCGGTTTCCTGCCGCCGGAGGAGGGTGAACTGGTCGTCAACGGCAACTACCCCTACGGCCTGCGGGAAAACCTGCTGATCGATTATCGCCGCAGGATCGGCGTGGTGTATCACGACGGCGGACTCGTCTCGAACCTGAATGTCTGGGACAACCTGACTCTTCAGCTTGCGTACCACGGCTCTTTGCGCCGCGCCGACCTGGAGACGGCGGGCCTCGCCATCCTCGGGAGGGTGGGGTACGACGGATCGCTGTCGGTCCTCCCCAGCCGGCTCTCCCGCTACCAGCGCCGGCTCATCTGCATGGCGCGGGCCATGCTCGCCGAGCCGGAACTGATGATCTACCAGTCGACCCTGGACGGTCTCACCCCTGACGAAGGCGCGGTGTTATGCGACCTTGCCAGGGGGTACCATCAGCAGGGTCTGGACCGGACGGCACTGTTCCTTACATCCCATCCGGAAACGCTGAAGGGGTTTGAACTGGACTTCACTTTCACGACAAGGGGTACCACTTTGCCATGATAACCGGTGCCGATGAACGGTTCAAAAATCTGGAACGGAAGGTCGGTCTGTTCGTTATCACCGCACTCCTGGGGATTGTGGGCGTCATACTATTCATCGTGGCGGAGAGCGACCTGTTCAAGTCCACCTATGCCCTGAAGCTGACCGCACCCAAGGGGACCGGCTTTTCCCAGGGGATGCCGATAAAACTCTCCGGCTTTCGCATCGGCCGGGTCAAGTCAATCACCCTGAACGATTCTGCCGCGGTGGATGTTGTCATGCAGATCGACCGGAAGTACCGGAAATGGATCCGCCAGGACTCCGTTGCCCGTCTGATCAAGGAGGGGATGATAGGTGACTACATCATCGAGATCAGCAGCGGCACCTCCAGCGAGCTCATCCCGGAGAACGGCACCATAACCCTCGGCAAGACCAAGGCCCTTGACGAGATCGCCGAGGACATTGCAGACAAGGTAAAGCCGGTGCTCCTCGATATCCGTGACATTATCGCCTACATCAACTCCAGTGACGGCGACATCAAGCAGACCATGCGCAAGCTCAATACCTTTGCCGGCAACCTGGAAACCACCAGAGGGAAGGCCGACCAGCTGATCGTGGGCACGCAGCGGACGATCGACGGGACTGCCGGGAAGTTCGACGTTCTCCTTGCCAAGACGGAGACCCGCCTCGATCAGACCGGCCCGGTCCTGGAGAAAGTTGACAGCTCTCTGCAGCAGATAGATGACAGCCTCCCCACCATGCTCGAGCGGTTGGACAGCTCCCTCGCCAACCTGGAATCGGTCTCTGCCGAACTGCGGAGCACCTCATCCGCGGCACTGCCGAAAGTGCCCCAGCTGATGGACAAGACCGAAGGGATGATCGACCAGGGTGAGGGGGTGCTGGAGAGCGTCAGGTGGATCTGGCCGTTCAGTACCTTGCAGTCGGAGCCGACAAGGCTGATAC
>Ga0073934_10001479_pt1 | contig 55796 bp, 48 predicted proteins | sample LarsenN4metaG_FD_76834 | JGI IMG/M metagenome (GOLD analysis project Ga0073934, IMG submission 76834) | Hot spring sediment bacterial and archeal communities from British Columbia, Canada, to study Microbial Dark Matter (Phase II) - Larsen... ...
TACCGACTCGCCGACCGCCTTGAGCGCCGCGAAGTGGATCGCGCCGTCGATCCGATGCTCGGCGAAGATCCGGTCGAGCGTCGCGGTGTCGCGCACGTCGCCTTCGACCTGCGTGACGCGCCGTCCCGCGATCCGCTCGACGCGACGCAAGGCTTCCGGCGAGCTGTTGACGTAGTTGTCGATGCAGACGACCTCGTGGCCCGCCTGCAGCAGCTCGACGATCGTGTGCGAGCCGATGTAGCCGGCGCCGCCGGTGATCAGCAGGGTACTCATTCGTGACGTTCCCACCTGGGTGCGTGCCACCATACCGCATGCGGCGCGCGGCGGTCCGCTAAACTGACCGCGTTTCGCGTCGGCCGGCTTAGCTCAGTTGGTAGAGCACCTGATTTGTAATCAGGGGGTCGTGGGTTCGAGTCCCTCAGCCGGCACCAGCCCCGCCTGACCTTCGCTCGGCGCGACACGCGACCGGACGAAGCGCACCGCGCCACCGCGGTCGTTCCAAAGGGAAACATCACCACGCCGGGGTCGCGAAGGCGACCTGCCTCCGCGCGGTCGTTGCGCTGCCTTCGGCACGTCCGTTCGGCCGAATTGCGCCGCCCGTCGATCGCATCTTCGGCGATTCGCCGGAGCCGACGGTCGCGGGCACTGCATCGGCCGTGGCAGCGCGCGCGTTTGCCTCATGAATTCGATTTAGCGCACGCAGTGCATCGTCGCTGCGACGCTTTGGCATCGGACATGCGGATGAGTGTTCAACGCGAAGAAACCACTCAGAATCCGCCGCAATGATTCGGGTCAAGTTCGCCGTTCGGCCCGAAGAGATGCGCAGAGGAGTTGAAGAAGTGCCTGCACCGCACCGCCGAGCCGACTCGAGGGCCGCGACGCACGCGCGACGCGGTGCATGGCCGTGCTGAGCGCATTGCGCCAGGCGGTGGGCCGGCGTGTCGCGCCGACCGCGCGACAGGCGCGCTGGTTCAGCCGCGACGAAGCGATCATGGGCACGTCGATCCATGTCGAGCTGTGGTGCGACGATGCGGCGCACGCGGAGTCCGCGATCGACGCGGTGATGCAGGAGATGCACCGGATCGACGCGTCGATGAGCCCCTACAAGGACACGTCGGAGCTGTCGCGCGTCAACCGTGACGCGGCGCGCGAGCCCGTGCGAATCGGCGATGAGCTGTTCGAACTGCTCGAGCGCGCGATCGAGTTCTCGCGGTTGTCCGACGGTGCGTTCGACATCACGTATGCGGCGGCCGGGCATATGTACGACTACCGCCGCGGCGTCAAGCCGAGCGAAGCCGAACTGGCGCGCGCACGCGCCGCGATCGGCTGGCGCGGGCTGCATCTGGACCGCGCCGCGCGAACGGTGCGCTTCGCCAAGCCGGGGATGCGAATCGACCTCGGGGGATTCGCCAAGGGCTACGCGGCCGACAACGCCGCATCGATCCTCGCGCGCCGCGGCATCCGCAACGCGATCGTCGCCGCCGGCGGCGACAGCCGGATCCTCGGCGACCGCTGCGGGCGTCCCTGGACGATCGGCATCCGAGACCCGCGCCGAGAAGGCGAGGTCGTCGCGCTGCTGCCGCTCGAGGACGCGTCGGTCTCGACCTCGGGGGACTACGAGCGCTATTTCGACGACGGCGCGACGCGCTGCCACCATCTGCTCGATCCCCGCACCGGCAAGTCGCCCGAGGGCGTGCGCAGCGTGACGATCGTCGCGCCCGACGGACTGACGAGCGAAGCGCTGTCGAAAACGGTGTTCGTGCTCGGCGCCGAGCGCGGCCTGCGGCTGGTCGAATCGATGCCGGGCGTGGACGCGGTCGTCGTCGACGCCGACGGACGTCTGCACTACTCGTCCGGGCTGCTCGATCGCGGGCCGGCGCAACAGTGATCACCGCATGCACTCACGAGGGACGTCGCGCGACGCGAACGGAGGCAACGATGTCGATCCAAACGAAGCTGCGTACTGAAAAGCTGCGTACCGATTCGTTCGCTGCGCTCGCGGTGCTTGGCGCGGCGCTTGCACTGGCCGGCTGCACCTCGAAGAACACCGACAACGTCACTGTCAACGGTGACGTCGCCGTCGCGTACGTCATGCGGTCGAACACCGTCGGCATGAATCCGACCGACGGCACCAACAGCGCACCCGGGGGCGACCTGATCATCCGCGAGAAGTCCTCGCCGTCGGCGCCCGAGCACAACGTCACCGCCTCCATCACGCAGGGCCAGGGCGACGTCTCCGACCCGGAGGTCTCCTACGACGGCAAGAAGATCGTCTTCGCGCTGCGCTGCCCGACCTCCAATACGTCGACGATCAACGGCCAGCCAGCGTGTACCGGCCGCTGGAACATCTGGGAGTACGACATGACCGTCGGCGGCTTCGCCGGCGGAACGCTGCGGCGGATCACCAGCTCGACCCAGGACGACGACGTCGATCCCGCCTATCTGCCCGCCGGGCGCGGCTTCGTGTTCGCGTCCAACCGGCAGAGCAAGACGCGCACCGTCAGCGGCGGTCAGACCTTTTTCATGGTCGACGAATACGAACGCGAGCGCGTGCTGAACCTGCACACGATGCGGGCAGACGGCAGCGACATCCAGCAGATCACCGTCAACGCCAGCCACGAGCGCAACCCGGTCGTGCGCCCGAACGGCGACATCATGTTCGCGCGCTGGGAGCACGTCGGCGACCAGAACCGCTTCACGATCTTCCGCGTCAAGCCCGACGGTACCGACCTGTTCGTGCTGTACGGCCAATTTAGCCCGGGCAACAGCTTCCTGCACCCGCGCGACATGGATCCGAACGGGCCGTACAAGGGCTTCGTCGCCTCCAGCCTGATGCCGCTGTCCGGCACGCAGGAGGGCGGCGCGCTGGTGTTCATCGACGCGGCCAACTACTCGGAGCACAACACGCCGGTCAACGCGCAGGTCGCGGGCACCGGCGGGCAGCGGCAGGCGACCGCGGATGCGTTGAACTTCGGCCGTGGCCTGTCGCCGAAAGGGCGCATCACGACACCGTATCCGCTGTGGGACGGCACCAACCGCGTGCTGGTGGCCTATGCGCCGTGTCAGGTCACGAAGAACGGCGTGGTCGTGTCGTGCGCGACGCTGACGTCCGAGGAGATCGCGCGCCTGTCCGATCGCAATCGGCTCGCCGCCGACGTCGCCGCCGATCCGCTGCAGGACAACGTGCGGCCTTCCTACGCGATCTACATGTTCGACCCCGCGCAACAGACGATGCTGATCGTCGCCGCGCCGCCGCCGGGTTTCATGTACACCGACCCGATCGCGCTGCAGGCGCGGCCGGAGCCGAACGCCGCCGATCCGACCGGTGTGGATTCCACGCTCGCCGCGCAGGGGTTGGGGCTGATCGAGGTGCGCAGCATCTACGACACCGACGGTTTGCAGCGCATGGGCGAGACCGTATTCGCCGCCGCCGATCTGCCGTCGGGTTGCAGCGAGGGCATCGCGAAGACCGCGCCGGCCGATCCGCTCGACACGCGCCCGCAGATCGCGAATCTCGTGCGCATGAAAGACCCGGCCGACGCCGCGTATCGCTGCGCGCCGGTGCGCTTCGTGCGCGCCACGCGTGCCGCACCGCCGATGACCAACACGATGGGCGTGCGCGGCGCGCTCGGCGAAACCGATTTCGAACCGCAGCAGATCCTCGGCTACGCGCCGATCGAACCGGACGGCTCGTTCAAGCTGCACGTGCCGGCCGACGTGCCGCTCGCGCTGACGATCACCGACGCATACGGGCGCGGCTTCCAGACACACCTGAACTGGATCCAGGTGCGGCCCGGCGAGCGGCGCACCTGCATGGGCTGCCACAGCCCGCGCCGCGGCGCGTCGATCAACAGCGGCACGACCGTCAACACGATGCCGGCGGCGCTGCAATCCGCGCTCGCCAGCCGGCATCAATCCGGCGAGACGATGGCGTCGCTGCGCACGCGCGTCGACTCGAGCGCGCTGAACCTCAAGCCGCACATGGAGTTCGTCGACGTGTGGGCGGATACCTCGCGCCCGGGAGTGACCGCGCGCGCGCCGATCACGATCCGCTACACGGGCAATCCGAATCCGGCCGACGACCTGGCCACGCCGGCGCCGACGAACGGCTTCATCAACTACCCGACGCACATCCAGCCGCTGTGGACGCGCGATCGCGGCGCCAACACCTGCACCAACTGCCACAACGATCCGGCGCGGCTCGACCTGCGCGCCAACACGGCAGGCACCGGACGCCTCGTCTCGTACGAAGAGCTGGTGCTCGGCGATCCGGTGATCGACCAAGCGACCGGACTGCCGGTCACGCGCATCGAAGACGGGCAGCCGGTGGTGGTGCGCGGTGCGGCGCTGGTGGAGACGCGCGCCGGCGGCGCACGCGGTCTGGCGCGTTCGAGCCGGCTGACCGAAATCCTGTTCGGCGAGACGCTGAAGGCGAGCGCGGAGGCGCGCACAGCGCATCCGACGCCGCAGTCTCCCAATCACGCGACGATGCTCAACGCCGCCGAAAAGCGGCTGCTCGCCGAGTGGATCGATCTGGGCGGCGTGTACTTCAACGACCTGACCAACGGCGGCAGCGGCGTGCGCGTCACGACGCTCAGCCAACAGCGGTTCGCGAGCGACGTGCAGCCGATCCTGCGCGCGCAGTGCGCGATGTGCCATCAGCCCGGCGGCACCGACGGCACCGCCACCGGCCAGTCGTTCCTGCGCAACCGCTTCGTGCTGACCGGCAGCCTCGAAGGCGACTACAACGTCACGCTGTCGATGATCTCCAACACCTGCCAGCCGGCCTCGAATTACTTGCTGTCGCGGCCGTCCACCGTGCCGCACCCGGCGGGCGCCACCGGCCAGACGGCGGCGGTCTTGCCGGCGGGCAGCGCCGGCTACAACGCGATCGCGGCCTGGATACAGACGGGGTGCACGCCTTGACGATCCTCCTTCGACGCCACGCCAAGGCCGTGCGCGGATGCGCGCACGGCCTTGTCGCACTTGTGCTGGCCGGTTGCGGCGGATCGAATCCGCTCGACAACCCGCCGACGGTGAGCAACCCGGCGAATGTCTCCGGACAGCGGCTCTCCTTCGCCTACTTCCAGCGCTGCATCAACCCGATCTTCAACACGGTGCTCGGCAACAACACCTGCGCCGCGTCGGGCTGCCACGACGATCGCGACGGCACCGGCGGCGCGCTGCGCATCGTGCCGAACGCGGCGACGATCGACGTGACCAACCCCGCCAATACGCCGGACGTGATTCGCGCCACCGACATGTATCGCAACTTCTACTCGGCGCAGGGCATGACGCTGCTCAGTTCGCCGCTCGACAGCCGGCTGCTGACCAAGCCGCTGGTTCGCGGCGTGCTTCACGGCGGCGGGCAGATCTTTTCGAACGATCAGGACCCGAACGTCCGGCGCATCCTCTACTGGATCAGCAATCCGGCTCCGCAGGGGCAGGACGAATTCGGCACCGCCACCTACAACATGTTCACTCCGGCTGACCCGAATGTCGGCACGTGCAACTCGTAATGAAGCGGCGCGCGCTCCCAAGGCTGCTTCGGTTTTCCGCTCGCGCGCTCGCGGCGGTGCTCCTTTCGCTCGTCGCGCTTTCGGCCGCGCCGGCGCGTGCGGCCGATCGCGTGCAGGTCGCGGATCCGTATCTGGAACTGCGCACGGGCCCCGGCCGCGGTTACCCAATCTTTCACGTCGCCGCGCGCGAGGAGTGGGTCGAGATCCTGCTGCGCCACACCGACTGGTTCAAGGTTCGCACCGCGAACGGCAGGGAAGGCTGGGTACACCGCGCGCAGCTCGAGACGACGCTGACCGAAGCCGGCAGCCGAAAGACCTTTCGCGACGTGCTGCTCGACGACTACCTGCAGCGCCGGCTCGAGCTGGGCGCGGGATACGGCCGATTCAAGGCCGAGCCGATGCTGAAGATCTGGGCGGCATACCGCTTCGCCGACGCGCTGACTTTCGAAGGAACCGTCGGCCAAGTGCAGGGGGTGTTCTCTGGAACCGACCTCTGGCACTTCAGCCTGAACGCGGAGCCGTGGTCGGATCGACGGCTGTCGCCCTTCTTCGGGATCGGCGTGGGGCGTTTCAAGAACATCCCCAACGCGAGCCTCGTCAGTGCAACGCCGACCAACGCGAATCTGAGCCACGCATCGGTCGGACTGCGCTACCACCTGACCGACCGTTTCGTCGCGCGGGTGGACTACAGCTTCTACACGGCCTTCGTCGCCGATACGCGCAGCCTTGAATACCGCGCGGTGACGGCCGGCCTTTCGTTCTTCTTCTGACTCCGCGAGCGCCGATGATTCCAAGGCAATTTCCGGCCCGTCTGTTCGCCGTCCTCGCACTGGCGTGCGCGTCGCTTGCCGCGCACGCGCAGGCGAGCAAGCCGGCGAACGAACAGGTGATCGAACCGCAGGTGCCGCGGCGCGACGTTCGCGTGCCGAAGATCCCTTCGAACGATTTCGTCGCCGGGCTGTTCGCGGGCACCTACGCGACGGAGAACTTCGGCTCGAGCGCGGTCTACGGACTGCGCCTCGGCTACCACATCACCGAAGACGTCTTCGTCGAGGGCGTGTACGCACGGACCGACGTCAGCGACGAGAACTTCCGGCGGATCCTTCCGGGCGGCGTTTTCCCGCAGCCGAAGGAGACGCTGTCCTACTACAACCTGTCGGCCGGCTACAACGTGCTGCCCGGCGAAGTCTTCTTCGGGCGGCGCTTCGCGAAGACCTCGGCGCTTTATCTGATCGCGGGTATCGGCAGCACCCGGTTTCTCGAGCAGCGCAAGCAGACCGTGAACTTCGGTCTCGGGCTGCGGGTATTCCTGAAGGACTGGTTCTCGCTGCAGGTCGATCTGCGCGACCACGTCTATTCGCTCGACCTGCTCGGCCGGCGGCAGAGCACGCAGAACCTCGAGCTGTCCGCCGGCGCGACCTTTTTCTTCTGACCGACCTGCGATGAAAGCGAAGTACCGGATCCTCGTTCGCTGCGCGGCAGGCGCTTGGCTCGCCGCGGCGCTGTGTCTGGCCGCGGCCGATGCGGGCGCCGCGCTGACGACCGCCGCGAAAGCGCCTGACTTCACGCTGCCCGCGATCGGCGGCACGAATCTGCGGCTGCAGGAGCAGCGCGGCCGCGTCGTGATGGTCAACTTCTGGGCGACCTGGTGCGGCCCGTGCCGGGTGGAGATGCCGCACCTGAACCGGCTGTACGACAAGTACCGCGGCTCGGGTTTCGTGCTGTTCGGCGTGAACATCGACGAGGAGCCGCGCAAGGCCGCCGACCTCGCCTCCAAGCTCGGGCTTCGCTTTCCGGTGCTCTTCGACGTCGAGAAGAAGGTGAGCCGGATGTACGACTTGAGCGCGATGCCTTCGACCGTGCTGATCGACCGCGACGGCCGCGTGCGCTACATCCATCGCGGCTATCGCGACGGCTACGAGGACACCTACGAAAAACAGATCCGGGAGCTGCTGAAGGAATGAGTCGCGCGCCGTCGATCGCAAGACACGCCGCGTTTGCGCTGCTCGCGTGCGCGGCGCTGTCGGGCTGTGCCCGGCTGCAGCCGTGGGTCAAGCCGTACGAGCGCGAGCGGCTCGCCGACCCGGTGATGAAGCTGCAGCGCGACGGGCTGTCGGACAAGCACTTCGAGCACGTGCGCGACGTGCGCGAAGGCTCGCGCGGCGCGACCGGCGTGCAGGGAGGCGGCTGTGGCTGCAATTAGGGGCTTGCGCCGCTTCGGCTCGCTGCTCGCGCGGATGCTCGGGTTCGCCGGCGGGATCGCCGCGATCGGCGGCGCGAAGGCGGTCGACCTTCCGGAAAACCGCGCCGACCTGATGTTCCACGGTTACGACGGCGGCGGCGTGCGCGCGACCGGCCCTGCGCTGCTCGTTCGCAAGAACCTCGTCGACCGGGTTTCGATGTCGGCGTCTTACTACGCGGACATCGTGAGCAACGCGTCGATCGATGTCGTCACGCAGGCGAGCCCCTACCGGGAAACGCGCAACGAATACGCGGTCGGGCTCGACTACGCGGTGCGCGACGCGCTGATCTCGCTCGCGACCTCGACCAGCCGCGAACCCGACTACCGCGCCGACGCGGTGAGCCTCGACGTGTCGCAGGAGACCTTCGGCGGCATGACGAGCGTGGCGATCGGCTTCACGCGGGCGAAGGACAAGGTCGGCCACAAGGATCGCGGCTTCTTCGACAACGCATCGCACTGGCGCTACCGGCTCGGCGTCACGCAGATCCTGACGCCGCGCTGGCTGGCGAGCGTCAATGTCGAAGCGGTCGCCGACGACGGCTTCCTCGGCAGCCCGTACCGCGCCGCGCGTGTGTTCGGCGCGGCCGTTCCGGAGCGCAACCCGCGGACGCGATCGAGCCGCGCGGTGAAGGTGCGGACGATCGGCGAGATCGCCGATCGGCAGTCGGTGCGCGCCGAGTACCGGTACTACTGGGACACCTGGGACATCCGCTCGCACACGGTCGAGGCGGGCTACGCGCGCCACTTCGGCGAGCAGTGGCTGGCCGACGCGTACCTGCGCTACTACACGCAGGACCGCGCGCTGTTCTACAGCGACAACGCGACCGCCGAGACGCTCTACGTGTCGCGCAACCGCCAGCTCGGTACGTTCACCAGCGTCGGGCTCGGCGCGAAGCTCGCGTACACGTGGAAGCGCATTCCCGGGCGTTACGAGGTCCGGCTCCACGGCGCGCTCGAGCGGTCGCGCTTCGATTTCACCGATTTCACCGACATCCGCACCGGCAGCCCGTACGCGTACGACGCGAACGTGATGCAGGTGTTCGTGTCGGCGACGTTCTGAAGGAGTGCAGGCATGCTGACGCGTTGCTGCCTTGTTCTTGCCGTCGCGCTGTGCGCCGCGGCTTCTCCGGTCGCGGCGCAGACCACCACGGCCAACCTCGACGACCGCATCCAGGACGTCAAGGGCGACGTGATCCGGCTGAACCGCGACCTGATGGTGCTCGAGGAAGAGCTGCTGTTCCCCGCCAACACGCAGGTCGCGATCTTCGTGTCGATGGATGTCGGCAGGCTGTTCTCGCTCGATTCGGTCAAGATCAAGCTCGACGACAAGGACGTCGCCAACTACCTGTACACGCCCGCCGAAGTGCAGGCGCTGCATCGCGGCGGCGTGCAGCGGATCTACGTCGGCAACCTGAAGGCGGGATCGCACGAACTGGTCGCGTTCTTCACCGGCAAGGGGCCGCACGACCGCGACTACAAGCGCGGTGCGACGATCCGCTTCGACAAGAGCACCGAGCCCAAGTACATCGAGCTGCAGATCAAGGACTCGACCGGCAAGCTGCAGCCCGAATTCGAAGTCAAGGTCTGGCAGTAGGTCCGATGCGCAACGGCGTTCATCCGGGCAAGCGCGGGCTGCGCCGCACGCTGCGGATCGCCGCGTGCGTGCTCGCGCTCGCCTGCGCCGCGCCCGCGCACGCGCAGTTCGGCTGGATCAAGTCGCTGTGGCCTTCGACGAACAGACCCGAGCCGCCGACCGGCGTGCAGGACCCGCACTACGGCGACAGCCTGTTCTACTTCTACCAGGGCCGTTACTTCAGCGCGGTGACGAACCTGATGGTGTCGCAGCACTTCGACCGCATGCGCAACCACGCGGACGAAGCCGAGGTGCTGCGCGGCGGGCTGTTCCTTTCGTACGGGTTGCACCGCGAGGCGGGCGAGATCTTCGCGAAGCTGATCGAGAAGGGCGCGCCGCCGCCGGTGCGCGATCGCGCGTGGTTCTATCTCGCGAAGATCCGCTATCAGCGCGGCCTGCACGCGCAGGCCGAGGAGGCGCTCGCTCGGATCGAAGGAAACCTTCCGGCCGACCTGCAGGAAGACCGCGTGCTGCTGCAGGCGCAACTGGCGATGGCGCGCGGCGACTATGCCGGCGCGGTGCGCGCGCTCGACGCGCTGGCCAAGACCGGCAAGCCCGGCAGCGACGTCGCTCTTTACGCGCGCTACAACCTCGGCGTCGCGATGATCAAGGCCGGCGAAGCGGCGAAGGGTGCCGCGCTGCTCGACGAGGTCGGCCGCGTTCCGACCGGCAGCGAGGAACTGCGCAGTCTGCGCGACAAGGCCAACGTCGCGCTCGGCTTCTCCGCGCTGCAGGAAGATCGCGCCGAGGATGCGCGCCGATCGCTCGAGCGCGTGCGGCTTTCCGGCATGCACGCGAACAAGGCGCTGCTCGGCTTCGGCTGGGCCGCCGCGAGCGGCAAGAACCTCAACGCCGCGCTCGTTCCGTGGACCGAGCTGGCGCAACGCGATCCGAGCGACGCCGCAGTGCTCGAAGCCAAGCTCGCGGTGCCCTACGCGTACGCGGAACTGAGCGCCTACGGCAAGGCGCTCGGCCTGTACCAGGATGCGATCGGCGCCTTCGAGCAGGAGAACGCGCGGCTCGACGAGTCGATCGCGGCGATCCGCGCCGGCAAGCTGCTCGCCGGGCTGATCGAGCGCAATCCGGGCGAGGAGATGGGCTGGTTCTGGAACATCGCCGAGCTGCCCGAGCTGCCGCACAGCGGACACCTCGCGCCGGTGCTCGCGCAGCACGAGTTCCAGGAGGCGTTCAAGAACTACCGCGACCTGCTGTTCCTCGCGCGCAACCTGAAGCAGTGGGAAGACAGCCTCGACGTGCTGCGCGCGATGCTCGCCAATCGCAGGCAGGCCTTCGCCGAGCGGCTGCCCGCCGTCCGCGAGCGCGAGCGGTCGATCGACCTCGGCATCTACGACGGCAAGCGCAACGCGCTGGCCGCGGAACTGGCCCGCGTCGAACGCGAAGCCGATGTCGCGGCCTTTGCCGACGCCCGCGAGCGCGAGCTGCAGGCGCGGATCGACAGCGTCCGCGCGATCGTCGAGCGCGGAGGAAGCGATCCCGAGATCGCCGCAGCGCGCGAACGGCTGCGGCGGGTCGCCGGCGCGCTCGCCTGGCAGCAGACGCAGAACTTTGCCGACCGGCTCTGGCAGGCGAAGAAGGGCATGGCCGACCTCGAACGCAATCTCTCCGAGGCGCACGCGCGCGAGGCCGCGCTCGCGAAGGCGCAGCGCGACGAGCCGGCGAAGCTCGACGCGTTTGCCGCGCGGATCGAGGCGCTCGCCGCGCGCGTCAAGGCGTTGCAGCCGCGCGTCGCGGAGCTCGCGGCCGCGCAGCAGAACCAGGTGCAGGAACTCGCGGTCGCCGAACTGGCGAAGCAGAAGGAGCGGCTCGCCGCGTACGTGTCGCAGGCGCGCTTTGCGGTCGCTCAGATCTACGACCGCGCCAATCTGGCGCAGGGGGACGGCAGTGCGGCGCCCAAGTGACCCGCTCGCGCTGCTCGTCGCCGCCGCGCTGCTCGCGGGCTGCTCGAGCGCGTCCAAGCGCGCGCAGGCCCCCGAGCCGCCGACGCTGAAATCGCTGGCGAGCCGCGAGATCAAGGTCGAGGCCGATCCGGGCGTGAAAGCCAACGAGGAGGTCGCATCGAGGGCGTACCGCGACTTCCTGGCGACCGCGCCGCGCGAGCCGCACCGCCGCGAGGCGCTGCGCCGGCTCGGCGATCTGGAGATGGATCGGATCGACGCGCAATCGGCGGCCGGCGACGCGCCCGTGAACGCCGCCGACTATCGCGCGGCCATCGCGCGCTACACGGAGTACCTGAAGGCGTATCCGAACGCGCCGGACAACGATCGCGTGCTGTACCAGCTCGCTCGCGCGCACGAACTCGCCGGCGAACTGGAAACCGCGCTAAAGACGCTCGACCGGCTCGTCGAAGCCTATCCGGCCACGCGCCACAAAGAGGAAGCGCAATTCAGGCGCGGCGAACTGCTGTTCACGCTGCGCAACTACGCGAAGGCCGAGGCCGCGTACGCGCAGACGATGGCGAGCGGGCAGGGCACGCCGTACTACGAGCGGTCCCTCTACATGCACGGCTGGTCGCTGTTCAAGCAGGGTCGGCTCGAGGAGGCGCTGCACTCGTTCTTCGGCGTGCTCGACCTGAAGCTCGCGGGCCGCGGCGACGAGAGCGATCTCGACAAGCTGCCCGGCCTCACCCGCGCCGACCGCGAGCTCGTCGAGGACACCTTCCGCGTCACCAGCCTGAGCCTCGAGAACCTGCAGGGCGCGGCGTCGATTCCCGCGTACATCACGACGCCGGCGCGGCGCGAGTACGAATTCCGCGTCTATCAGCAGTTGGGCGAGCTGTACATCAAGCAGGAGCGGGTCAAGGATGCCGCCGACACCTTCACCGCGTTCGCGCAGCGTCATCCCTCGCACAAGGAGTCGCCGGTGCTGCAGGCACGGGTGATCGACATCTACGCGAAAAACGGCTTCGAGACGCTCGCGCTCGACGCGAAGAAGCGCTACGTCGTCCATTACGGCGTGGGCAGCGAGTTCCAGCGCGCCAACCCGGCCGGCTGGGAGCGCAGCGCGCCGCTCGTGAAAACGCATCTCGAGGAACTCGCGCGCCACCATCACGCGGCTGCGCAGAAGAGCAGGAAGACCGACGACTACCAGGAGGCGGTGCGCTGGTACCGCAGTTACCTGACTTCGTTCCCGAACGACCCGAAGGCCGCGCAGAACAACTTCCTGCTCGCCGAGCTGCTGTACGAGGACCGCCGTTACGCCGAAGCAGCCGCCGAATACGAGAAGTCCGCCTACAGGTATCCGGCGCACGAGAAAAGCGCCGACGCGGGCTACGCGGCGTTGCTCGCGTACGCGCAGCTCGAAAAGCGCGCCACCGCGAACGACGCGCGCGCCGTGCAAGCCGCCGGCGTCGAAAGCGCGCTGCGCTTCGCGGATGCGTTCCCGCACGATCCGCGCCGCGCCGCGGTGCTGACCAACACGGCGGAGAAGCTCTACGCGCTGAACGACGCCAAGCGCGCGGTCGAGGTCGCGCAGCGCGTCGTCGCGCTGAAGCCGCCCGCGGACGCGGCGCAGCGGCGCGTCGCGTGGACGGTGATCGCGCACGCCGCGTTCGATCGCGGCGCGTTCGCCGATGCCGAGCGCGGCTACGGCGAAGTGCTCGCGCTCGTTGCCGCGAACGACGCGCAACGCGGCGCGCTCGTCGAACGGCTCGCGGCATCGGTCTACAAGCAGGGCGAGCAGGCGCAGGCGCAGGGCAAGCTGGCCGATGCGGTCGCGCACTTCAACCGCGTCGGGGCGCTCGCGCCGGGCTCGACCGTCGCAGCGACCGCGCAATACGACGCGGCCGCGGCGCTGATCGCGCTGAAGGACTGGGCCGGCGCGACCCGCCTGCTGACCGATTTCCGCTCGCGCTATCCCAAGCATCCGCTGCAGGACGAAGCGACGAACAAGCTCGCCGCCGCGTATCTGGAGCAGGGCCAGTGGGCGCAGGCCGCCGGCGAGTTCGAGCGCATCGCCGCGGCCGGCAAGGACCCGCAGCTCGCGCGCGCGGGCTTGTGGCAGGCGGCAGAGATGTACGAGAAAGCCGGGGCGCGCGCGCAGGCGGCGCGCGCCTACGAGCGTTACGCGAAGCAGTATCCGGAGCCGCTCGAAGCGTCGGTCGAAGCGCGCTATCGGCTCGCGAAGATCGCGAAGGACGAAGGCAACGCCGCGCGCTCGCTCGCACTGATGCGCGAAGTGCAGAAAGCCGATCAGACGGCGGGCCGCGCGCGCACCGACCGCACGCGTTACCTCGGCGCGATGGCCACGCTCGCGCTCGCGCAGCCGCTCGTCGACGACTACCGCAAGGTCGCGCTGGTCGAGCCGCTGAAGCGCAACCTGAAGCTGAAGAAGGACCGGATGGAGGCGGCGCTGAAGGCGTACTCGGCAGCGGCCGACTACGGGGTCGCCGAAGTCGCGACCGCGGCGACCTTCCACACGGCCGAGCTGTATCGGGACTTCGGCAAGTCGATGCTCAACTCGCAGCGGCCGAAGGGGCTGAAGAAGGACGAGCTCGAACAGTACAACGTGCTGCTCGAGGAGCAGGCCTTCCCGTTCGAGGAGAAGGCGATCGAGCTGCACGAGGTCAACGCCAAGCGCACGGCTTCTGGCGTCTACGACCAGTGGGTGCGCGACAGCTACGGCGCGCTGGCGAAGCTGCGGCCGGTGCGCTACGGCAAGGTCGAACGCGCCGAAGGAGTGATCGATGCGATCCGCTGATCGACTCGCGCGCGCGTTGGCGCTCGCTGCGCTCATCGCCGCGGCCGCAGGCTGCGCGACGGTGCGCGACATCGTCGAGCCGCCGCCCGCCCCGAAGCCCGCGGCCGAGCCGGTCAAGCCGCAGGCGGCGGCGCCCGCGCCTGCAGCGGCGGCAACGCCCGCCGCGCCGAAGAAGGAAGAACCGCCGCCGGTCGACCCGGCCGCAGCGCGCGCGTTCGACGCCGCGCGCCGCGCGCTGGCCGCGGGACGCACGGCGGGAGCCGAGCGCGGGTTCGCCGCGTTGACGCAATCCCATCCCGACCTTGCCGGCCCGCACGCGAACCTCGCGCTGATCCATCGGCAGGCGGGCAGGCACGCCGAGGCGATCGCCGCGCTCGAGCGCGCGGTGCAACTCGCGCCTCAACGCGCCGACCTGCACAACCAGCTCGGCATCACGTACCGGATGGCCGGGCAGTTCGCCAAGGCGCGCGCCGCGTACGAAAGGGCGATCGAAGTCGATCCGAACTATGCGCTCGCGTGGCTGAACCTCGGCATCCTCGAAGACCTGTACCTGTGGGACCGGCAGCGCGCGCTCGCGCTGTACGAGCGCTACCTCGCGCTCGCGCCGGCCGGCGACGAGAACGTCAGGAAGTGGGTCGCCGACCTGAAGAACCGGCTGCCCCAGAAAAGCGCGGTCGCGCAGAAGGAGCAGCAATGAACGGGCACACGCCGCGCATCGCCATTCGTTCGCTGGCCGTCGCGCTCGGCGCGGCGGTGTCGCTCGGCGCGCTCGCCGAGGACCGCGCCGAGATCGACCGCACGCAGATCATCGGCAACCGCGAGCTGCCGAAAGTGCTCTACATCGTGCCGTGGAAGAAGCCGATGCCGTCGGAGCTGTCGGGGCGGCCGCTCGAAAGCGTGCTCGACGAGGCGCTCGCGCCGGTCGACCGCGACGTCTTCCGGCGGCAGGTCCGCTACACATCCGCGACGCAGGCGTCGGCGGCAAGCGCCGCGCCGACCGGCCCGCCCGCGGCCGAGCGCAAGTGATTCGTTCGTTTCGCTTCAAGTTGCAGTGGTCATCGGAGATTCGCCCATGAGTGCCTTCAATACCGTCGTCAAGTTCTTCCAGGACAGCGGCCTGTTCATCTACCCGAGCCTGCTGATCATGGCGCTCGGCCTTGCGGTCGCGATCGAGCGCTTCATCTTCCTGCGCCGCGCGCGCACCGAGAACCGCAGGCTGTGGGAGCGCATGCTGCCGCTGCTTCAGGGCGGCAAGCTCGACAAGGTCGAAGCCGTCGCCGCGAAGTCCGAAGCCGCGATCGGCAAGATCGTCGCGCACGGGCTCGAGCGGCTGAAGATCCCGCACCGGCGCGAGGACGTCGATGCGGCGATGGAGGAAGGCATGATGGAGATCGTGCCGCGCCTGGAGAAGCGCACGCACTACATCGCGACCTTCGCCAACGTGATCACGCTGGTCGGCCTGCTCGGAACGATCATCGGCCTGATCAAGGCGTTCACCGCGGTCGCGAACGTCAATCCCGCGGAAAAGGCCGAGCTGCTCGCCGCGTCGATCTCGATCGCGATGAACAACACCGCGTTCGCGCTGATGGTCGCGATCCCGTTCCTGCTGATCCACGCCTTCCTGCAGGCGCGCACGAGCGAGATCGTCGACAGCCTCGAAGCGGCCAAGGTGAGCTTCCTGAACCTGACGCAGCGGCTCGCCACGGAAACGCGCAGCGCCGCGCGCTGAACGGCGGGCCGGACACCGCTCCGGCCGCGCGCCAAGGAGGACCGAAACATGCGAGTGCGACGCCTGCGCAAACATCCCGCCGGGCTCGACGTCACGGCGTTCATCAACCTGATCGTCGTGCTGGTGCCGTTCCTGCTGTCGACCGCGGTGTTCACGCGGCTCGCGGTGCTCGAGCTGACGCTGCCGCCGCAGTCCAGCGGCGCGCTGGAAAAGCTCGATCCGAACAACCTGCAGCTCGAGGTCGTCGTCCGCGCCGACGCGTTCGAGGTCGGCGACCGCATCGGCGGGCTGATCCAGCGCATCGCGCGCAACCACGACGGCAAGGACATCGCCGAGCTGGCGAACCTGATGCAGCAGATCAAGCAGCGCTTCCCCGACAAGACGGCGGCCACCGTCCTGCCCGAGCCCGCGGTGTCGTACGACACGCTCGTGCAGGTGATGGACGCGGTCCGCGCCGGGCGTCAGGTCCAGGGTGCGAAGGTCGTCGCCGTCGATCTGTTTCCCGACATCTCGATCGGCGACGCGCCGATCCGGCAGCAGGTCGCGAAATCGGAGAAGGGTTCATGAAGCTGACGCCGCTGCAGAAGCGCGCCGAGCGGCGCGCGCGCAACCAGTCCGATCTGGACCTGAACCTGGTGTCGCTGATCGACATCTTCACGATCCTGATCTTCTTCCTGCTGTCGAACGCCGGCGTCGTCGAGGTGCTGCCCGGCTCGAAGGCGGTGAGGCTGCCCGAATCGACGGCCGAGAAAAGCGCTCGTGAGACGATCGTCGTGCTGGTCAACAACAGCGACATCATCGTCGACGGGCGCAAGGTCGCCGCGGTCGCCGACGTGCTCGGCGCCGACGGCGATCTGATCGCGCCGCTGAAGGCCGAGCTCGACTTCCATGCGAGCCGGCAGACGATCCGCGCCGAGAACGAAGCCGCCAAGCGCGCGATCACGATCATGGGCGACAAGGACATTCCGTATCGATTGCTGCGCAAGGTGATGGTCACCTGCGCGCGTGCGAACTTCACCGACGTGTCGTTCGCGGTCCAGCAGAAGAGTGCGTGATGAGCGCCGTTGCCCAATCCCCCGTCGCGCTGCTGCCCTGGTCGGGATCGGCCGAGGACGACGCACGCTTCCGCCGCATCCTGCAGCGCGTGCTCGCGGTCTGCGCGGTCATCGCGCTCGTGATGCCGTGGCTTCCCGTGCGCAAGGAAGAGCGCATCGCGGCCGAGCCGCTGCCGCCGCGGCTGGCCAAGCTGCTGCTCGACCGCGAAGTGCCTCCGCCCACGCCGCTGCCGAAGTCCGAGCGCCCCGCCCCGAAGGATGGCGAAGCGAAGCCCGACAAAGCGCCCGACACGCCGAAAGCCGAGCCCAAGGCGCCGGTCGTCGAGGCGCGCAAGCCCGAGCCGAACAAGGCGCCCGGCGAACGGCTTGAGAACGCGCGCAAGCGCGCGTCGGGCGTGGGCCTGCTCGCCATGAAGGACGAGCTCGCGTCGCTGCGCGCCGCACCGGCGGCCGTGCAGTTGAACAAGGACATCAAGCCGGGGCCGGGCGTCGGCGCGGGCATCGGGCCCGGCGTCGGCGCGGGGCTCTCGCCGGGCGTGCCGACACGCGCGCTCATCACTTCGAACGCGACCGGCGGAAGCGGCGGGATCAACACCGCCGCGTATAGCCGAGACACCGGCGGCGGCGGACTCGCGGGCCGCTCGACCACGCTCGTCGAAGGTGTGGCCGGCGGCGGTGGCGGCGGCGGGCCGGGGTCGAATGCCGGCGGCGGTGGCGGCACCGGCGCGGGCCGCGGCGGCACGCTGCAGCGGGGCGCGAGCGGCAAGGCGTCGCGCTCGATCGAGGAGATCAAGATCGTCTTCGAGCGCAACAAGGGCGCGATCTACGCGATCTACAACCGCGCGCTGCGCGACGAGCCGTCGCTGCAGGGCAAGGTCGTGCTCGAGCTGAAGATCGCGCCATCCGGGCAGGTGACCGACCTGCGCATCGTGTCGAGCGAGCTGAAGGCCCCCGACCTGGAGCGCAAGCTGCTCGCGCGAATCAAGCAGTTCGACTTCGGCGCGAAGGACGTCGACCTGATGACGGTGACCTGGCCGGTCGACTTCCTGCCGTCGTAACGCACGCGTAGACGATTCACCGCAGAGACACGGAGAATGCCGACAGGCCACGCGCCTTTCTCGGTGTTCTCGGTGTCTCAGCGGTCTGATCAGCCGCCGGCGAAGACCAAGGAATTCACCACCGAGACACCGAGAGCACGGAGAATGACCTTCAGCCGGTTCTCCGTGGTCTCCGTGTCTCGGAGTTGAAGCGCCCTTCCACACACGGATCAGGCGCAGACGGTCGAGTTCAGTCTTTCTCACCGCCCGGCGCGCCGATCTCGCCTTCCCAGCGCGGCGCGAGGCCGTGCGGGATGTCGAGCAGGTCGAGCACACGGGCGATCGTGTGGTCGACCAGTTCGTCGATCGTCTTGGGCCGATGGTAGAAGGCGGGAAGCGGCGGAAAGATCACCCCGCCCATCAGCGTGACCGCTTCCATGTTGCGGATGTGCGCGAGATTCAACGGCGCCTCGCGCACCAGAAGCACGAGCCGGCGGCGCTCTTTCAGGCACACGTCGGCGGCGCGCGCGACGAGGTTGTCGGCGAGCCCGAGCGCGATCGCGGCGAGCGTCTTCATCGAGCAGGGTGCGACGACCATGCCGTGCGTGACGAACGAGCCCGATGCGATCGTCGCGCCGATATCGCGCACGTTGTGGACGACATCGGCGAGCGCCTCGACATCGCTGCGCGCGAGGTCGAGCTCCTGCTTGAGATTCAGGACCGCCGCCGGCGTGACGAGAAGATGCGTCTGGACGTCGGTTGCGGCACGCAGGGCGCGCAGCAGCCGCACGCCGTAGACGGCGCCCGAGGCGCCGGTGATCGCGACGATGATCCGGCGCAAGCGGCCCGCCCGCTGCGACCGGTCAGACGACCTCGGCCTGCTTGAGCAAGTCCTGCAGCTCGCCGCTCTGGTACATCTCCATCATGATGTCAGAGCCGCCGACGAACTGGCCTTTGACGTAGAGCTGCGGGATCGTCGGCCAGTTGGCGTACTCCTTGATGCCCTGGCGGACTTCGTCGTCCTCGAGCACGTTGATGGTGACGAGGTTCTTGACGCCGCACGCCTTCAGGATCTGGATCGCGCGCCCCGAGAAGCCGCATTGCGGGAACTGCGCGGTGCCCTTCATGAAGAGCACGACCGGGTTCTCGGTCACCGTTTTCCGAATGAATTCCTTCGCGTCCATGACAGCTCGCTTCCAAGGGAGAGGCGAGTGGAGTGTAGGAATCGCCCTCGCGGGCGTCAAACGGACCGGATGCATCGGCCGCGGCCGGGCGGACTTGAGTCCGACGATCGTGCCGTAAGGCTGACGCGGGCATGGGATATCCGCGCGTCGCGAGCGAGCCCGCGCGGCCACAATGCGATCCGCGGTCGCGCACCGCGGGATCGCCGAGAACACCGTTTAGCCTCCGCGCGCAGGCGCTGCGAAGAGAACGGGAGGGGTCGAAAGACCCCTCCCGTGCGCGCACGAGCGTAGCGAGGCGCGCAAGGGGCTTTCATTCGAAAGACCCCTCCCGTGCGCGCACGAGCCATACGGCGCAAGCGCCGTATAGCTTTCGCAAGGTGCTACGACACTCTCCCCCTACCCCCTCTCGCCCAGCGAGAGGGGACGAGGCGCGCCGCCAAGTTCACGAACAAATCCGACCGAGGCAAGTGCGTTCCAGACCCGCGGAATCGCGGACAGTCCGCACGGCATCGAATCCCGCCCGTTCGAACAACGCTCGCACGGCAGCGGCCTGGTCGTAGCCGTGCTCGACGAGCAGCGAGCCGCCGGGCGAGAGCCGCGCGGGCGCGCCGGCGACGATCGTGCGCAGGCAGCGGAGGCCGTCGCCTCGATCGGTCAGCGCATCGATCGGCTCGAAGCGAAGATCGGCGAGGTGCGGGTCGCCCGCCGCGACGTACGGCGGATTGGCGACGATCGCATCGAACTCGCCTTCGATCGCCGCGTACCAGTCGCTCGCGACGAACTCGACGTGCGCGCCGAGCCGCTGCGCGTTGTCGCGCGCGACCGCGAGCGCTTCGGCCGATCGATCGGCGGCGACGACGCGCGCATCGGGACGTTCGAGCGCGAGCGTGATCGCGATGCAGCCCGAGCCGGTGCCGAGTTCGAGCACGCTCGGCCATTCGACCGCGCGCAGCGCGTCGAGCGCGAGTTCGACGAGCAGTTCCGTCTCCGGCCGCGGGATCAGCACGGCGGGCGTGACTCGAAACGGCCGGCCGTAGAACTCCTGGACGCCGAGCAGGTAGGCCATCGGCTCGCCGGCGCGGCGCCGCGCGGCGAGCGCCGCGAAGCGCTCAGCGGCTTGCGGCGCGACGGCTCTTTCCGGGAACGCGATCAGCGCTTCGCGAGCCGCGCCGCTCGCGAAGGCGAGCAGCGCGCGCGCCTCGGCGGCGGGCAGCCCGCTCGCGGCGAGAAGCTCGCCCGCGGTCATGCGCCGGGGCGGGTCATCGCCACCGGGTCGATCCACGCGTCGAACTGCGCTTCGGTCACGTAGCCCAACGCGAGCGCGGCGGCTTTCAGCGTCATGCCCTCGCGGTGCGCCTTCTTCGCGATCTCGGCCGCCTTGTCGTAGCCGATGTGCGGCGTGAGCGCCGTCACCAGCATCAGCGAACGCTGCATCAGCTCGGCGATGCGCTCGCGGTTCGGCGCGATTCCGCGCGCGCAATGCGCGTCGAAACTCGCGCAGCCGTCGGCGAGCAGCCGGATCGACTGCAGCACGTTGTGCGCGATCAGCGGCTTGTAGACGTTCAGTTCGAAGTTGCCCGACGCGCCGCCGATCGCGACCGCCGCGTCGTTGCCGATCACCTGCGCGGCGACCATCGTCAGCATCTCGCACTGGGTCGGGTTGACCTTGCCCGGCATGATCGACGAGCCGGGCTCGTTCTCGGGGATCGTGATCTCGCCGAGCCCGGCGCGCGGCCCGCTCGCGAGCCAGCGAACGTCGTTGGCGATCTTCGTCAGCGCCGCGGCGAGCGTCTTCAGCCCGCCGTGCAGCGCGAGCAGCGGTTCGTGGCCGGCGAGCGCGGCAAACTTGTTCGGCGCCGAAACGAAGGCGAGCCCCGTGTCGGCGGCGAGCTTGGCCGCGACGCGCGCGCCGAACTCGGGATGCGTGTTCAGCCCCGTGCCGACCGCGGTGCCGCCGATCGCCAGTTCGAGCACCGCGGGCCGCGCGGCGGCGATCGCGTTGCCCGCGGCGTCGAGCTGGGCGACATAGCCCGAGAACTGCTGGCCGAGGGTCAGCGGTGTGGCGTCCTGCAGGTGCGTGCGCCCGATCTTGACGATGTCGGCGAACGCCTTGGCTTTCGCGTCGAGCGTCTCGCGCAGGCCGCGCAGCGCGGGGAGCAGCCTGCGGTCGACCGCGAGCGCCGCGGCGACGTGCATCGCGGTCGGAAAGACGTCGTTCGACGACTGTCCGCGGTTGACGTCGTCGTTCGGGTGGACGAGGCGCCCGGTGCCGCGCGGTCCGCCGAGGATCTCCGACGCGCGGTTGGCCAGCACCTCGTTGACGTTCATGTTGGTCTGCGTGCCGCTGCCGGTCTGCCACACCGACAGCGGAAACTCCTGCGCGTGTTCGCCGCGCAGCACCTCGTCGGCGGCGGCGACGATCGCCTCCGCCTTGCGCGCATCGAGCAGGCCCAGCTCGCGGTTGACCTCGGCCGCCGCGCGCTTGACTCGCACGAGCGCATCGATCAGCTCGGGCGGCATCTTCTCGGTGGAGACCGCGAAGAACCGCAGCGAACGCTGCGTCTGCGCACCCCACAGCCGCTCGGCGGGGACTTCGATCGGTCCGAAAGTGTCGCGTTCGGTGCGTGTCATGCTTCCCCCAGCGCAGCGAGTTGCTCGGCCTGATGTTCGGCGGTCAGCGCGGCGATCAGCTCGTCGAGGTCGCCGTCCATGATCTGATCGATCTTGTACAGCGTCAGGTTGATCCGGTGATCGGTCACGCGTCCTTGCGGGAAGTTGTAGGTGCGGATGCGCTCGGAGCGGTCGCCCGACCCGATCAGGCTCTTGCGGGTCGACGCTTCCTTGGCCTGCTGTTCGCGCAACTGCTTGTCCTTGAGCCGGGCGGCCAGGATCTTCAGCGCGCGCTCGCGGTTCTTGTGCTGGCTGCGGTCGTCCTGGCATTCGACGACGATTCCGGTCGGCAGGTGCGTGATGCGAACGGCGCTCTCGGTCTTGTTGACGTGCTGCCCGCCGGCGCCGGACGCGCGGAAGACGTCGACGCGGACCTCGCTCGGGTCGATCTTCACGTCGTCGATCTCGTCGGCTTCGGGCAGCACCGCGACCGTGCACGCCGACGTGTGGATGCGCCCCTGCGCCTCGGTCTCCGGGACGCGCTGCACGCGGTGGCCGCCGGACTCGAATTTCAGCTTCGAGTACGCGCCGGCGCCCTCGATGCGGACGATCACCTCCTTGTAGCCGCCCAGGTCCGACTCGCTCGCCGACACGATCTCGGTCTTCCAGCGCTGGCGTTCGGCATAGCGCAGGTACATGCGCAGCAGGTCGCCGGCGAACAGCGCCGACTCCTCGCCGCCGGTGCCCGCGCGGATCTCGAGAAAGACGTTGCGTTCGTCGTTCGGGTCCTTCGGCAGAAGCAGCCGCTGCAGCTCGGCTTCGAGCGATTCGATCCGGGCGCGCGCGGCGTGGATCTCCTCCTCGGCGAGCGCCTTCATGTCCGGGTCGGCGAGCATCTCCTGCGCGGCCAGCAGATCGGCCTGCGCGCGGTTGTACTCGTGAAAGCGCGCGACGACCGGCTCGATCTCGGCCCGCTCCTGGCTGAGCGCGCGAAACCGGTTCATGTCGCGCGCGGCGTCCTCGGCGGCGAGCTGAGCGTCGATCTCCTCGAGCCGGCGCGCGAGCTGGCCGAGCTTGTTGCGCATCGAATCCTTCATCGTGTCGTCCGCGATGAGCGAGCGAGGCCGCGTGCCGGCCGTGCGGGCCGGCGCGCGCCGCGCAAGCTAATGGTCCGCCTGGGAATAGAAACGCGCGAGCAGCGCGATCACGCGGGCGCGCTCGTCGTCGTCTTCGTTGCCGGCCTGGTGCAGCGCTGCGACCGGCGCGTGCAGGAACTTGTTGGTCAGCGCCTGCGAAAGCTGCTCGATGACCGCGTCGGGCGACTCACCGCGCGCGAGCAGCTTCTTCGCGCGTTCGAGCTCCTTCGCGCGAAGCGCGTCGGCGCGCTCGCGCAGGCCCTGGATCACCGGCACCGCGGCGCGCGTCTTCATCCACGCCTCGAAGTCGCGCACGCGCGTCTCGATGATCGCCTCGGCCTGCGCGACGGCGGCCTGCCGGGTTTCGGCGCCGCTCGCGACGATGCGCCCGAGGTCGTCGACCGTGTAGACGTAAACGTCGTCGAGCCGGGCGACCTCGGGCTCGACGTCGCGCGGCACGGCCAGATCGACGATGAACATCGGCCGGTGGCGGCGGCTGCGGATCGCGCGCTCGACCATGCCGAGCCCGATGATCGGCAGCGAGCTGGCGGTGCACGAAACGACGATGTCGAACCTCGCGATCGCCTCAGGCAGCTCCGCGAGCCGCATCGCGTGTCCATGCAGCTTCGACGCCAGCGTCTGCGCGCGCTCGATCGTGCGGTTGGCCACGACGATCGACTTCGGATGGCGCGCGGCGAAGTGCGTCGCGGTCAGCTCGATCATCTCGCCGGCGCCGACGAACAGGATCTGGCTGTCGTTGAGCGCGCCGAAGATGCGTTCGGCGGTGCGTACGGCCGCTGCGGCCATCGACACCGACTGCGTGCCGATGTCGGTCGTCGTGCGAACCTCCTTGGCGACGGCGAACGTGCGCTGGAACAGATGGTTCAGCAGCAGGCCCATGCCGCCGGCTTCGCGCGCAAGCCGTTCGGCCTGCTTCATCTGGCCCAGGATCTGCGGTTCGCCGAGCACCATCGAGTCCAGGCCGCTGGCGACGCGGAACGCATGGCGCACGGCGTTCGTCTGCGGCAATACGTACGAAGCGCGCTTCAGCTCGTCGGCTTCGAGGCGCTTCTCGGCGGCGATGAAGTCGGTCAGCGCATGGCTCGCGGCGACGGGTTCCTCGACCGCGCAGTACAGCTCGGTTCGATTGCAGGTCGAGACGATGGCCGCTTCGGTGAGCCGTCCGGCGTCGCGGCCCGCGAGCCGGTCGCGCAGCCGCGCGATCGTTTGGCTGACCTCCTCGGGTACGAACGCCACTCGCTCGCGCAGCGCGAGCGGCGCGGTCTGGTGGTTCAGGCCGAGGGTCAGCAGTTGCACGGGCGATCTAAGCCGTTGATTCGCGGGCGATTATAGTCGGCGTATCCCATCCGACGCGCCGTGGCAGCGTAACGCGACCCGTCGCAACACGGCAATGACCTGCGTCAGAGGTCGGCGCACGCCGCGCTCCGACCGAGCTTCGCGAGGCCCCGATGTCCGCAAGGAAAACGCCTTCGAACGCCGCCGCGATCCCCGCGACGCGCCGCGACGTCGCGGCTGTCGCGCGACGCTGCCGCAAGATCGTCACGCGGCGCGCGCTCGTCGCTGCGGGCGCCGCGGTCGTCCCGATTCCCGGCCTCGACGTAGCCGTCGATCTCGGCGTGCTGATGAAAATGCTGCAGGAGATCAACGAGGCGTTCGGGCTGACACCCGCTCAGATCGACGCGCTCGCTACGCGCCGGCGTCTGACGGCGTACAAGGCGATCGCCGCGATCGGCTCGAGCTACATCGGCCGTATCGTCACGCGCGAGCTGGCGATGGCGCTGGTGAAGCGCGTCGCGCGGCGCATCGCGACGGCGACCGCGGTCAAGTACGTCCCGCTCGCGGGCCAGGCGCTCGCCGCCGGCATTTCGTTCGCGGCGATCAAGTACATCGGCGAGCGTCACATCCAGGACTGCATTGCCGTGGCCGACCGCGTGATCGAGGCCGAACGCAGCCGGCGCTAGCGCGGCAGCGCCGCGAGCGTCGTCGACGCGCCCGACGCGATCGCGGCGCCCGTAGCGCGCTCGATCGTCGCGAGGAAGGCGTCGGCGTTCTGAAAGCCGATCACGCGCCCGCCTTCGACTTCGCGCCCCTGCGCGTCGAAGAAGATGATCCCCGGCGGCCCGAACAGCCTGAAGCGCTTCAACAGCTCCTTGTCGGCCGGCGTGTTCTTCGTCACGTCGGCCTGCAGCAGCAGCAGCTTGTCGAGCCGCTCGGCGACGCGCCGTTCGTGGAACGTGAAGCGCTCCATTTCGATGCAACTCACGCACCAGTCGGCGTAGAAGTCGAGCATCGCCACACGCCCGCGATTGGCCGCGATCGCCGCATCGAGCTCGGCGACGCTTGCAACCTTGACCCAGCGGCGCTTGGCCTCGCCGTTCGCGACCGCGGTTGCCGCACCGTGCCTGGCGGCGAGCTGCTGCAGCGGCTGCAGCACGTCGCGCCCGCCGGTGGCCACGCCGACGATCTGCACGGTCCCTGCGATCGCCAGCAGCGCGCCCACGCCTTTCCACAATCGGCGCCAGCCCGATGCGCCCGCCGGAAGCGGGTCGAACGCGCTCAGGTACGCGGCGCCGATGATCGCGAGCGCGGCCCACGCGAGCATCTGCGCCCACGCGGGGATCACGGGCGCGACCATCCAGATCGCGACCGCGATCAGCAGCGCGCCGAAGAACTTCTTGACGCCTTCCATCCACGCGCCGGCGCGCGGCAGCAGCGAACCGGCGCTGACGCCGACGAGCAGCAGCGGAACGCTCATCCCGGCGGCCATCGAGAACAGCGCCGCGCCGCCGACGACCACGTCCTTCGTCTGCGAGATGTACAGCAGCGCGCCCGCCAGCGGTGCGGCCACGCAGGGGCCGACGATCAGAGCGCTCACCGCGCCCATCACGAACACGCCGGCATAGCTGCCGCTCCTCTGGTGGTTTGAGATGCCCGCGAGCTTCGCCTGCAGCGAAGCCGGAAGCTGCAGCTCGTAAAAGCCGAACATCGACAGCGCGAGCAGCACCAGCAGCGCAGCGAAGGTCGCGAGCACCGCGGGCGTCTGCAGCGCGGCCGCCAGTCCCTCGCCGGCCAGCCCCGCGGCCACACCCATCGCGGTGTAGACGATCGCCATGCCGAGCGAGTACGCCGCGGCGAGCGAGAGTCCGCGCGCCTTGCCCATCGGCGCATCCTGCGCGCTCTGCCCGACGATGATCGACGACAGGATCGGCACCATCGGCAGCACGCAGGGCGTGAACGCGAGCAGCAGGCCGAGCAGCAGGAACAGCGGCATCACGGCCGCGAGCGAGCGCGACTTCAGCGCCGCTTCGATGCGGCCTTCGTCGGTCTGCGCCGCGGGCGGCGCGGCCGCCGTTGCCGCGGCGAGAACGAGCCGCGCGGTCTGCGCCTGCGGCGGATAGCACAGCCCGCGGTCGGCGCACCCCTGGCTCGCCGCGGTCAGCGTGAACTCGCCGCCGCCCGCGGTCACCGGGATGCGAACGACCAATGCGTCGCGATGCGTCTCGACTTCCTTGTTGAAGTTCGCATCGAACTTGACCTTGCCGCGCGGCAGCTCGGGCGCGCCGAGCGCGACGCCGTTGTCGGCCGCGAACGACACCTTCTCGTGGTACATGAAGTAGCCGTCGGCGATCCTCCAGCGCGCTTCGATCGTCCGCGCGTCGAGCACGCGCGCCGAAAACTCGAAGGCCTTTTCGGGATCGAGGAAGTCGTCGTCGGCCGCGATCGCCGCGAGCGGCAGCGCGAGCGCCAGGGCCAACAGGGCGCACGCTCGCCATTGCAGTCGTTGCATCGTTCACTCTCTCCCGGCATGCCGGTCGCGCGCAGCGTCCGCTGCGTCGAACGGCGGATTCGCGAACCATGCCAGAGCGCGGCTTCATGTTCATTCACTCAAACGGTCGAATCGGTTTGTGCTAGCCGGGACGGGGGATGGAGTCCGATCCCGCATTTCGCTTCTTTGGGACACGATGGGTCGTCGTCGGCGGCGCGACCTCGTAAGAGCGACCGCAGCGCTGAACGCTCAGGGACAAGACGATGGAACCGTTCGATTCGACGAATACCGGTACGGTGCGCCGCGCGCGCGCCGCGGGTTTCGGCCTGTTGCTGCTCGCAGCGGCGGCGTTCGGTCCGGCCGCGTACGGGCAGAACGCCGTTCGCGGAAAGATGCTGTACGGCCCGCCGGTACCGGCAGGTTGGCCGATCACCTGCGGCAGCAGCGGCTGCCATGACGGTTTCCCGACGGTTCGCAAGAACAAGATCGCCAACGGCACGAACCCGACGACGACGATCAACGCGATCAACAAGAACACCGGCGGGATGGGGATCCTGCAGGGCTTCGTCACATCGACCGACGCCGCCGACATCGCCGCGTACATCGCCAACCCGGCGGCCGCGAACGGCCCATCGATCGCGGTGTCGCCCGCGTCGCTGACGTTCTCGTACACGCTGGCGGGATCGACGAGCGGACCGATGTCCTTCACGGTGACCAATGGCGGCGCGGCTGCGCTCAATCTGACATCGATCGCGACAAGCGGCACCAACGCGTCCGAGTTCCGCGTCGGCAACACGTCGACCTGCGCGGCCGGCGGCAGCGTGTCGGCAGGCGGCAACTGCCGCGTCGATGTCGTCTTCGCGCCGACCTCGAGCGGCGCCAAGAGCGCGGCGGTGACGATCGTTCACAACGCATCGGGCGGGACGACGACCGTAGCGCTGTCGGGCTCCGCCGGCGCGGCGACGCCGACGATCTCGCTGTCGGCTTCGACGCTTTCGTTCGCGACGGTGCCGCTCGGCAGCACGAGCGCGGCGCAGACGGTGACGTTGAGCAACACGGGCAGCGCGGCGCTGAACATCACCGCGCTGACCGCGGGCGGATCGAACCCTGGCGACTTCACGCGCGGCGGCACGTGCGCGGCCGGCGGCACGGTCGCCGCGGGCGCGAACTGCACGATTACCTATACCTTTGCGCCCGCCGCGCTCGGCGCCCGCAGCGCCAATCTGACGATCGCATCGAACAACTCCGGCGGCAACGTGACGCTGACGCTGACCGGCTCCGGCGTCGACAACACGCCGGCGGTCGCGCTGTCGCGGACGGCGATCGCCTTCGGCAACCAGCAGGTCGGCACGACGAGCGCGGTGCAGACTGTGACCGTCAGCAACGCCGGCGGCGGAACGCTGTCGGTGAGCGGCGTGGCAGCGAACAACGGCGCATTCGCGACAACCGGCAACTGCGTCGGAGCCAGTCTCGCCAACGGCCAGTCGTGCACGGTCAACGTGAGCTTCGCACCGACGGCCGCGGCGACCGTCAACGGCACGTTGTCGATCACGCACAACGCGGCGGGCAGCCCGGCGAGCGTGGCGCTCTCCGGCACCGGGACCACTGCGCCGGTTCCGGTCGTCGCGCTGTCGCGGGCTGCCGTGAGCTTCGCCGGCGTCACCGCGGTCGGCCAGCAGTCGATCGCCGAGCGGTTGACGCTGACCAACAACGGACCGGGCAGCGTCACGCTGACGAGCGTGACCGCGTCGCCGGAGTTCAACATCGTCGCGGGCGCGACGAGCGCCTGCCGCGCGGGTCAGACGTTGGCGCAAGCGGCAAGCTGCTCGATCGACGTGAGCTTTGCGCCCGCCGCGGCGGGCGCGCGCAGCGGCACGTTGTCGATCGTGAGCGGCGGCTCGCCATCGACGCTGACCGCGAACCTGAGCGGAACCGGTTCGGCCGTCGCTGCCGCAAACGCCGCACCCAACCCGACCGCCGTCGACTTCGGCCCCGTGCGGGTCGGTACCTCAGCCGCGCCGCGCGCGCTGACGATCGCCGATAGCGGGATGACCAACCTGATCGTCGACAACATCGTCGTCGACGCGCCGTTCCGGGTCGTCGGCGGCGGAAGTTGCGGCGCGCCGCCCTTCACGCTGACGCCGGGCGCGAACTGCACGGTCATGGTCGCGTACCAGCCCGATGCCGCAGGAATGCACCAAGGCAGCCTGCAGGTGATGAGCAACGCACCGGCGCCCGCGGTCGTCACGCTCTCCGGACAGGGGCAGGTCACCGCGGCGGCGGTCGCCGGGCCGACCAACGTCGGCTTCGGTGGCGCCGGCGCGCTCGGAGGCACACTGCTCGCCGCGCTCGGCCTGCTCGCCGCGCTCGCTGGGCGCCGGCGTGATCCCAATTGAACCTCGACGAACCCGACGACAAGGAGTACTCGTGAAACTGCGCAAACTCGGAATCGCCGCCCTGCTCGGGGCTTCGCTGCAATTCGGCGCCGCGCTCGCGTCCGAAGTCGGCCAACCCGCACCGACCTTTGACCTTCCCGGGGCGTCGGGCCAAGTTCGCCTCGCCGACCTGCGCGGCAAGCTTGTCTACGTCGACTTCTGGGCCTCTTGGTGCGGTCCGTGCAAGCAGTCGTTTCCGTGGATGAACGAGATGCAGGCCAAGTACGGCGGCCAGGGCCTGCAGATCGTCGGCATCGCCGTCGACAACAAGCGCGCCGACGCCGAGCAGTTCCTCAAGGAGACGCCGGCCAAATTCACCGTGGCGTTCGACACGCAGGGCGAATCGCCGAAGAGCTACCGCATCAAGGGCATGCCGAGCTCGTACCTGATCGCGCCCGATGGCCGCGTGCTGTACGCTCATGCGGGCTTCCGCGAGCAGGACAAGCGAGAGCTCGAGGAGCGCATCCGGCAGGCGCTGCCGAAGAAACCGTAAACGGGAGACAACGGGGATGCGAAGTCTGCGCATCGCGTGCATCGCCGCCGCCGCGGCCGTTTCTGGCTGCGCGGGTCTGCAGCCCGTGCAGCCGTGGGAGAAGGGCTACCTCGCGAAGCCGGAGATGACCTTCGAGGCCGATCCGCTGCAGGCGCGTTTCGAGCAGCACATCTACTTCAGCAAGGAAAACGCCTCCGGCGGCTACGGTGTCGGCGGCGGCGGCTGCGGCTGCAATTGAGCGCGCGGGAAGGAAATCGACAGCGGTGATCATCGAACAGGACGCCGCCGCGCGGGCGGCGACGCGTGAGCCGGCGCGCGATACCGATTCCGGCCTCGCCATCCTCGCTGCGGCGATGGCGCTGCCGGGCGTGGCGTTCGCGGAAACGGCGCCCGAGCAGGGACTGATCGGGCTCAAGTACCTCTACTACAAGGACTATCAGCCGGGGCTCGACCGCATTCACGTCAGCAGCCCGTCGCTGTACGTGCTGACCCCGCTCGGCCGGCAGTGGTCGCTCGAAGGCTCGATCGTGCGCGACGCCGTGTCCGGCCCTTCGCCGCGCTACCACTCGGCGATCTCGAGCGCGTCGCGGATGGAGGACGAGCGGCACGCGGGCGACCTCAGGCTCACGCGCTACTTCCGCCGCGCCGCCGTCGGCTTCGGCGTCGCGTATTCGACCGAAGACGACTACGAGTCGCGTGCGCTGAGCGCGGACGTGCGCATGTCGAGCGACGACAACAACACGTCGATCGTTCTCGGTGCCGGCTACAGCGACGACACGATCAAGCCGAACGACACCGGCGGCGGCAGCGTCACCGGCGACGAGAAGAAGAAGGTCAACGACTTCATCGTCGGCCTCACGCAGGTCGTCACGCCGCGCGACATCGTGCAGGCGAACCTCACGCATTCGCGCGCGCGCGGCTTCCTCAGCGACCCGTACAAGTTCCTCGACAACCGCCCGCGCGAGCGCAACCAGACCGCGCTGCTCGGACGATGGAACCACTTTTTCGCCGGGCCGGGCGCGACGCTGCGCTCGAGCTACCGCTACTACTCCGACACGTTCGAGGTCAAGGCGCACACGTTCGGCTTCGAGTGGGTGCAGCCGGTGCGTTCGATGACCGTGACGCCGAGCGTGCGTTACCACACGCAGAGCTCGGCGAGCTTCTACGTCGATCCGATCCCGGGCAGCGCGTTTCCGCCGGTGGTGTCGCTGCAGCCCCCGTACTACTCGGCGGACCATCGGCTGTCGGCGTTCGGTGCCGTCACCGCCGGAATCAAGCTCGCCTGGGCGATCAACAAGGACTGGAGCGTCGACGCGAAGTTCGACTACTACGAACAGCGCGGCGACTGGCGACTCGGCGGCAACGGCAGCCCCGGGCTGGATCCGTTCAAGGCGCAGTTCTATCAGGTCGGCGTCTACCGGCGCTTCTGAGCCGCGCGCGGGCGGTTGCGCCCGCGCTTTGGGGACCGACCCTACTGTCGCGGCACGCGCGGCGGCGGTATTCAAGCGGGATGCCCCGTCCCGCCCGTCACGCGCTGGTCGTTCACTTCGCCGCCTGGATCGTCGGCGCGGCGGCCGCCGTGCCCGCCGGCGCGCAGGTCTATGCCGGGCAGTCCGCGGGCGGCGCGATCGTTCTGTCGGACTTCCGCAGCGCCGAGGCGCCGAGCGTATTGATCGACGCGCCGCGCGACGACGCGCGCGCGATCGCGCCCGCCCCCGCGACCGACATCAAGGCGATCGTTCACGAAGTCGCTGCGAGCGAGCAGGTCTCGCCGCACCTGCTCGAAGCGGTGATCGCGGTCGAGTCGGGCTACAACCCGCGCGCGGTCTCGCCCAAGGGTGCGCAAGGGCTGATGCAGTTGATGCCGGCGACCGCTTCGCGGTTCGGCGTCGTCGACCCGTTCGATCCGCGCGAAAACGTGCGCGCCGGCGCGCGTTACCTCAAGCAGTTGCTCGAGCTGTTCGGCGGTGAGCTGCGGCTCGCGCTCGCCGCTTACAACGCCGGCGAGCATGCGGTGATCCGCTCGGGGCATCGCATTCCGCCTTACGCGGAAACGCAGCGCTACGTGCCGCGCGTGCTCGCGCGTCTGGCGGCGAATACGCGCTGAACCTTCGCCGCGACGCGCATCGTGCGCGCGGCGATTAAGGCCGCTTAAATGGCGGATGGTTCCTACCCATGTTCGCGGCATCACGCCGCGGGTGTTTCATACCGGCGCGAGTAGTCGATCGACCTACAGACGATCCAGCCCCGTATCCCAAGAATGCGTGCCCTAACGACGCGGTAATCCGCGTGGGTTCGAACGGGTAACGAGGGAGGTTCTATGCATCAGAACCGGGGCGGGTGGAAGCGGGCGATGCGCTGGATCAGCGCGGTCGTGGGCGTGGTGGGCGGCCTGCTTGCGCTCGATGCGGGCGCGCTGACGATCAACGTGATGACGCCCGACCGGACGCCGATCACGACCGGCTTCCGCTACACGATCGAGGAAGACCGCACGTACGACGTGATCCCGGGCTGCACCGGGATCACGCCGCTGCCGGCGGGCTGTCCCGCGAGCGCGGTCGCCGACACGCTGTCGTTGCGCTTCCACCGCAGCTACATGCCGGTGGTCGCGACCGGCGAGGTCGCGAGCGGCGGGAGCGCGGCGACGACCGCGGCGCTCGATCCCACCAAGCGCTACTTCGTCTCCGTGTTGCCGCGTGCCGACGCGACCGGTAACGGCCTGTTCGCGATGGGCGGCGCGCCGGTGCGGCCGGGGCAGACCAGTGTCGACATCGTCGTCGATGCGCTGCCGCTGAAGACCGCGCAGATCTCGGTCTTCCTGTTCAACGACGACAACCCGATCAACAACATCGCCGACGCGCCGCCCACGCAGGAGCGCGGGCTGTGCGGCTTCGAGGTGCATCTGTACGACGCGGGCGGCACGTATGGCGCTTCCGGCGGCCGCATCTACGCCGACACGTTCGGCAATCCGCTCGGCACGACCTACAACGCCGATGGCAGCGTGGCGACGATGGGCACGGCGATCCTGAAGACCGACGTGAACGGCGTGCTGCGCATCAAGAACCTCGCGCCCGCCAAGTACACGATCTTCGCGCTGCCGCCGCTGTTCAAGCCGACCGAAGCCGAGTGCCCGGGCGTTTATCAGGACGAGAACGGCGCCGATCCGAACCGCATCCGCTGGGGCCGTTGGAGCCAGACCTCGACGATCGAGGGCACGTGGGGCATCGACGCCTGGGTCAAGGCCGGCGAGCCCACCTACTTCAAGGAATTCGGCCCGCCGGGGCACCACGTGTCGATGGGCTTCGTCCGCAAGTTCAGCCTCGTGAATTCGGGCACGGGGCCGAGCAAGGTGAGCGGTCGCATCGTCAACACGCACATGTCGCGGCCGCCGAACTTCGCCTTCTACAACGGCGAAGTCGTCGACCAGTGCTGGGTCGGCCTGAACGAAGTCGCCGCCGGCGTCGGCGGCGGCCGGGGCGTATACGCCGGGCCGTGCAACCCGGACGGCACCTTCTCGATCGACGGGTTGAAGGCCGGAACGCGCTACCAGCTCGCGGTGTGGGACACGCCGCTCGATCAGGTCTTCGCGCTGTACGACTTCGTCACGCCGTTGGACGGCGGCGCGGTGGCGCTGAACGACGTGCCCGTGTTCCGCTGGTTCGGCAAGTGGGAAGGGAAGATCTGCTACGACAAGGACGGTGACGGCTTCTGCGACGCCGACGAGCCGGGCATCCCGGGGCAGGCGATCAACCTGCGCTTCCGCGATGGCTCGATCTACCAGTCCGGCGCGACCGACGACACGGGAAGTTACGAGCTGACGGAGATCTTCCCGTTCTTCAACTGGATGGTCGGCGAAGTCGACTTTGCTCGATTCAAGGCCACCGGCGCGACGGTCGTCGTCGACGCGGGCGGGCCGGTGCCAGCCGACAACGGCTGGGCCATGCCATCGCGCAACAAGCTCACGCCGCAGCCGCAGCCGGAGAACGCCGGCGCGCCGTATCGCACCGAGACCGGCCCCGTGCTGTTGCAGGGCATGCAGACCTTCCTCGGCACGACCAACGTGATCGAGTGGGGCAAGCAGCCCTACGCCGGCACCGACAACGGCGGCATCTCGGGCATCGTCTACTACGCGAGCACGCGCGCCGAGGCCGACCCGCGCTTCGCTTTCGGCGAGAACAACGAGCCCGGCATCCCGGGCGTCACGGTGCGGCTGTATCGCGCCGATCCGAACGATCGCCGCAAGATCATGGACGTCAACCGCGACGGCGTGATCAACGCCGCCGACGCGGTCGCCGAGGTGCAGACCGACAGTTGGGACGACGCCAATCCGACGGCGTGCCCGGGCGACAACCTGATGCCCGGCGTTGTCGGCGCGAATGACTGCTTCGACGGCCTGCGCAACTACAACCAGGTCCGGCCGGCCGTGTTCGACGGCGGCTATGCCTTCACGGATTACGAGCCGAACGGCATCGGCACCGGCGGCGTCACGCAGCTCGTTCCAGGCAACTACATCGTCGAGGTCGTTCCTCCCGCCGGCTACGAAGTGCAGAAGGAGGAGGACAAGAACGTCGACTTCGGCGAGTACTACGCGGTGGCCACGCAGGCGCTGCCGCCCGAGTGCGTCGGCGAGCGTCCGTATCCGGTCCCGGCCGAGCTGTCGCTCTTCCCGGGCGTGCCGATTCCCGCGGAGTATCGCGACAACCCGCCGGTCGATGGAGCCGCGTATCCCGCCGGCTACGCGGGCAAGAAGCGCCCGCTGTGCGACCGCGTCGCGGTGACGCTCGCCGCGCAGCAGAACGCGGCGGCCAACTTCTACCTGTTCACGAAGGCGCCGGTCGCCGGCCACATCGTCGGCATGATCCTCGACGACCTGGCCAACGAGTTCAGCCCGTTCGCGCCGAACTTCGGCGAGAAGTACGCGCCGCCGTTCATGCCGATCTCGCTGCGCGACCAGAGCGGCCGCGAGTTCTCGCGCGTGTATTCGGACCGCTTCGGCACCTACAACGCGCTGGTGCCGTCGACCTTCAGCTACAACATTCCGATCCCGTCGGGCGTGAGCCCGAACATGGTGCAGGCGTGCCTGAACTCGCCGTACATGCCCGATCCGGCGAATCCCGGCCAGTTCAAGCGCGATCCGCACTTCAACCCGAGCTACACGCAGTTCTGCTACACGTTCCAGTACCTGCCGGGCAAGACGACGTATCTCGATACGCCGGTGCTGCCGATCGCCGCGTTCGCGGGTCCGCAGCAGTACCCGCTTGACTGCGAGGCGCCGTCGACCACGCCCGAGATCCGCACTGTCAGCAACACGGCGGGAACGGGGCCGTGGGTGTCCGGCCCAGGGCAGCAGATCGTGATCACCTCGCTCGGGCAGACCGAGGTTCCGAACCCGCAGTACAACCTCGACAACCCGGGCGCGCTCAACCCGGTCACGAACCTGCCCGAGCCGCGCACGATCACGCGCGACTACGGCTTCGGCAACCTGCAGGGCGACGTGCTGTTCGTCGTCAACGCCGGCACGCCGACCGAGCAGGTCGTCGCAGGCGCAGTCGCTTCGTGGACCGACTCGCAGATCACGGTGACGGTCCCGAACCTCGGCGTCGGCGTGAACTCGGCCACCGTGCTCGTTCGCCGCGCCGGTGCCAACGGCCGCACCACGCCGCGCGGCGTCACCGTGCACGTGGGCGGCACCGCTCCGGTCGTCGTCGGACCGACGCGCACGTACAAGACGATCCAGGCGGCGATCGACGCCACGCCTGCCGGCGGACTGATCACCGTCGAGCCCGGCATGTACGAGGAGTCGGTGATCCTGAACAAGCGGCTGCGCCTGCAGGGCTTCGGCGCGGGGGCGACGCTGATCAACGCGGTCAAGCAGCCGACCGAACGCCAGCAGCAGTGGCGCGAGAAGATCTGCTCGATCCTGTTCGCCGACGCCACCGGCGCGCAATACCTGCTGCCGGGCCAGCTCATGCCGGCCAACCAGCAGGCGTGCGTCACCGGCGACACGGTCGACAACGCGCCGCTGCTGTTCGGCAACGACGAGGGCGCGGGCGTGTTCGTGATGATCAAGAGCGGTGCTCCGGCGGACGCGCTGCTGATCGACGGCTTCACGATCACCGGCGCCGACCAGGGCGGCGGCGTGATGGTCAACGGCTACGCCAGCGGCATCGAGATCGCCAACAACCGGATCACCGGCAACCAGGGCATCGAAGGCGGCGGCATCCGCATCGGCCACGCCAACCTCGTCGAGGAGTTCGCCAACAACGCGCTGCGCTACGTCAACTCGCGCAACGCCGACGCGACGATCCACCACAACGAGATCGTGCAGAACGGCAACACCGCGGGCGACTTCGTCGGCGGCGGCGGCGGGATCTCGCTGTTCACCGGCGCCGACGGCTATCGCGTGACGGAGAACTTCGTCTGCGGCAACTACTCGACCGGCGACGGCGGCGGCATCGCGCACATCGGCCTGAACGCGGCGACCGCGCGCGGCGTTCCGACGATCGAGCGCAACCTGATCGTGTTCAACCAGTCGTTCAACCAGCTCACGAGCCCGAACGGCGGCGGCTTGGCGATCACCGGCCTGCAGTCGCTGGTGGCGAACAACGGGCTGTCGACCGGGACCGGTACGGTGCTCGTCAACGCGAACACGTTCCAGGGCAACCTGGCCGGCGCGGGCGACGGCGGCGCGATCAGTCTCGCCGGCATCAACGGCGCCGACGCGACCTCGGCCGAGCCCAACCGCATCGACATCGTCAACAACGTGATCGACAACAACGTCGCCGGTGTGGCGGGCGGCGGCATCGCGATGCAGGACGCCGTCAACGTTCGCATCATCAACAACACGATCACGCGCAACGACAGCGTGGCGACGGCGGCGCGCGCGTTCACCGCCAGCATCACGCAGTCCGATCCGCAGCCCGGCGCGGGCATTGCGTCGCGCACGCACAGCCCGGCGCTCGCCGCCGTGGCCGGCGCGGTGACGGTCAACGGCCTGCCGCAGGGCAACTTCTCGAACCCGTTGATCCTCAACTCGATCGTGTGGCAGAACCGCCAGTTCTACTGGCGGATCGATCCGACGGCGAACCCGACCAACTGCGCGCTGAACACGCCCAGCCAGACTTGCTACGGGCTGGTGCCGAACATCGCCGCCGGCGAGGCGCCCGTGTTCTCGGACCTCGGCGTGATCGGCGGCGCGTATCAGCTCACGGCCAGCTACTCGATCCTGACGTCGACGACCGGGGTGCCCGGAGCCAACAACCTGGCGACCGATCCGTCGTTCCGCTGCAGCTACTACAACGGCGGCCGCGACGCGGTGATCCAGATGGCCGAGACCACCGCGCAGGTGACCACGGCCGCGGCGTTCGACGAGGGCGGCAACTTCATCGACACGCGGTTCGGTCCGCTGACGCTGCTGAATCCGGACACGCTCGCGCCCTATGGCGACTACCGGATCCTGGACGGCAGCGCCGCCAACGACAGCGCGTCGATCTACAGCGGGCTGCCTGCGCTGGCGACCGACCGCATCGGCGTCGCGCGCGGCGTGGCCTGGTCGCGCGGCGCATACGAAGGCGCGCAGGGCGTACCGGCGTGCGGCCAGTGAGACACAGGGAGGACGGAATGAAACCTTTGCACGCACTTGCGTCGACCGTCGGCGGCCTGGGTCTGGCGCTTCTGACTTCGACTGCGCTGGCCGGCGTGTTTCCGCAGTGCCCGCCCGACGGCACGGCGGTGCCCGGCAGCCTCGGGTTCGAGGCGAGCGCCGGTTTGACGTCGCCCGCCAAGATCTGCAAGCACGTGGCCGCCGGCGACGGCTGGGCGCTGCGCGCCGACGGCGGCCGCTTCTACACGTTCGGCTTCTCCGACATGACCGGCGTGCCGAACGAGGAAGTGATGACGCGCGGCACGTTCAACGCCAAATGGTCGGCGCCAACGCTCGCGTTCCGCGAAGGGCAGGAGGTGTATCTGGCGCTGACCAACGTCGGCATGCTGCACCGGCCCGATCTGTTCGACCCGCACTCGATCCACTTCCATGGTTTCCCGCAGGCCGCGCCGGTCTACGACGGCGTGCCGGAAGCCTCGGCGGTGGTCAACATGGGATCGACCTTCACCTACTACTACAAGCTCAACGATCCAGGCACCTACATCTGGCACTGCCACGTCGAGTCGACCGAGCACATGCACATGGGCATGCTCGGCACGCTGTACGTGCGGCCCAGGCAGGATGCGCTGCCGACCGGCACGGTGCTCGGCACGTTTACTCACACGCAGGGCGTCAACCGCTACGCGTACAACGACGGCGACGGCAGCACGCGCTACGACGTGGATTACCCGCTGCAGTTGGGCGCGTTCGACAGCGTGTTCCACGACCTGCACGAAGCGGTGCAGCCGCTGCCGTTCCACGAGATGCGCGCGACGCACACCTTCATCAACGGGCGCGGCTATCCGCACACGGTCTTTCCCGGCGCGCTTCCGCCGGTGCAGGTCGACGAGGCCGATCCGGCCTCGGTGCTGCCCGAGTCCTCGCAGCCCGAATCGGCGCTGATCACCGCGACGGCCGGCCAGCGGATCCTGCTGCGGCTGTCCAACTCGAGCGTCTCCGAATACTTCACCGTGACCGCGCTCGGTCTGCCGATGCGGCTGGTGGGCCAGGGCGCGGCGATCGCCCGTGGTCCGAACGATCCGGCCGCGGGTGTCGTCGGCCGCGACTGGACCACCGATGTCGGTTCGGTGACGCTGGGCGGCGGCGAGATCGTCGACGTGATCGTCGACACGGCCGGCGTCGCACCCGGCACCTACTTCCTGTACACGACCAACCTCAACTACCTGTCCAACGGCAACGAGGATCGTGGCGGGATCATGACCCACATCGTGATCAATCCGTAGCGCGAGCCGGAGGAACGCATGAACAAGCAACGCACATCCTGGCTGCAGCACGGGCTGCGGGCTGCCTGCGCCGCCGCGCTGCTCGCGGCGGCCGGAGCCGCCGCGGCGAAGATCGAAGGCGTCAAGGGCACGAACTTCACGCTCGTCGCCAAGGCGGGCTACATCAGCACAGCCGATGGCGGCAGCGTCTACAACTGGGGCTACGCGCTCGGCAGCGGCACAGACTGCGCCGCTGCGGCGAACGCGAATTCGCAGATGCAGTACCCGGGGCCGACGCTGATCGTCAACGAGGGCGATGTCGTCACGATCACGCTGTGCAACCAGTTGCCGACCAACACCTCGCTGATCTTTCCCGGGCAGGCTGAGGTCACGGCAACCGGCGCCGGCACGGCCGCCAGCTTCACCACCGGCAACCAGTCCAACCGCGGTCTGACGATCGAGGCGCGCCCGCGCGGCAAGGTCACCTACACCTTCGTCGCGATGAAACCGGGCACGTACTCGTACCAGAGCGGCACCCAGATGAACGTTCAGGTCGAGATGGGGCTGGCCGGCGCGCTGATCGTGCGGCCCAACGGCAAGCCGAACCAGGCGTACCGGCACGCAGGCACCCGTTTCGATCGCGAGCACCTGCTGGTGCTGTCGGAGATCGATCCCGAGTGGCACGAACTGGTTCGCAAGCAGGCGGAGGCCGTCGTCGTCCCCAACCCGATCGGCAATTTCAACTGGAAGGTCAACACCGCCGCCTTCCCCGCGCGCAATCCGCTGTACTGGTTCATCAACGGCCGCAATGCACCGGACACGATGACCGAAGCGTTCGCGCCGCAGCTTCCGAGCCAGCCATACAACGCGCTGCCGCGCATGCACCCCGGTGAGCGGCTGCTGCTGCGCATGGTCAACATCGGCCGCGACCTCCATCCGTTCCACCACCACGGCAGCAACACGTGGACGATCGCGATCGACGGCCGCATGCTCGCGAGCGGCCCGGCGACCGGCCCCGATCTGGCGCGGTCCGACAACACGCTGCGGATGATTCCCGGGCAGACGGTCGACGCGATCTACGAATGGACCGGCAAGGGCCTCGGCTGGGACGTGTACGGAATCAAGTGCGACAACACGCTGCCCGCGACCGATCCGACGAGCTGCGACGCGGTGTACGCCCAGCTCGACCCGCGCATGCGGCATCAGGATCCGAGCGATCGCGGCAAGCCGCTGCCGACCGTGATTCCGAGCGCGCTCGAGATGACGTTCGGCGACATGTACTCGGGCAGTCCCTACCTCGGCGCGACCGGAAACGTGCCGGTCGGCGCGGGTCGCCTCGGATCGGGCGGCGCGTACTTCCACATGTTCCACTCGCACAACGAGCGGGAAATCATCAACTTCGGCGTGTTCCCGGGCGGAATGATGACGATGGTCGTCATCGAGCCGTGGAACGTGACGATCGACTGAGCCCCGGATGGAGAGGTGGCAGATGAAGCGACTCGATAGAACGAGCCTCCGGGCAGCCCTGCTCGCGTTGAGCGCAGTCGCTGCGCTCGCGGCCGGCCCCGTGACCGCGAAAGAGGTGTGGATCCGCGTCGGCCAGTTCAACCAGACGATGCCGGATGGAACGACCGTGCCGATGTGGGGTTACCGCGTCGGGCAAAGCGCGGCCGCGGCCAACGGCGCGCTGCAGTCGCCGGGCGCGGCGATCACGGTCGATCCCGCGGACCCGCAACTGATCGTGCATCTGATCAACCAGCTTCCGGTGCCGACATCGTTCGTGCTGCACGGTCACAACACGACGATGACGCCGGTGTTCAAGACCAACGCCACGGTCAACGATCCGTCCGTGACGTCCGACTGCACCCCGGGCACGTCGCTCGACTGCAGGATGCGTTCGTTCACGCATGAGGCGCCGCCGCGCGTGGGGACGGTGAACGGCACGGCGACCTACACGTACAACAACCTGAAGCCCGGCACCTATCTGTATCAAAGCGGAACGCTGCCGCAGATCCAGGTGCAGATGGGCCTGTACGGGTTGCTGCGCAAGAACGCGCCGCCGACCGCCACCGCCTCGCGCGTCGCCTATCCGGGCACGACCGCTGCGCCAGACCGCTTTGCGTTCGACACCGAGGTCTCGCTGCTTCTGTCCGAGGTCGACCCCGCCGTCCATGCGGCGGTCGCCGCGGGAACATTCACCGGTAGCACGATCAACTACAACCCGAAGTACTTCCGGGTTCACCGCTATACGCAGCCGAACGGCGTGGGCATCAACCAGCCGGTCGATTTCACCGCGAGGAACACGGACGGCCCGGCGCCGCTCGAGATCGACACCGGGCGCCGCGTGCTGCTGCGGATGGTCAACGCCGGAATCCAGTCGCGCTCGCTCGTCATCGACGACGGTCACTGGTATCTGATCGCCGAAGACGGCATCCCTTCCGCGTATCCGCGCGAGCAGTACTCGGCGTTCCTGCCGGCGGCCAAGACGGCCGACGTCTGGTTCACGCCGGTGCTGGGCAGCAATACGAGCGCGATCTCGCGCCGGATCACCGTGTTCGACCGCAGACTCGATCTGACCAACAACAACGCTGATCCGTTCGGCGGTATTCAGGCGCAGTTTCTGCTGCAGGTCGACGGCGACGCGCCGGTCGTCAATGTGGCCGCGTGCCCGCTCGCCGGCACGCAGGATCTCGCCTACAACTGCATGGTGACGAGTGCGGGCGGCGGGACGCGCACCTATTCGCTCGACATCGCACCGGTCGGCATGACGATCAACGCGACCACCGGCGAGATCAACTGGACGCCGAACAACGACCAGGCGCAGCGCCCGGCCGCGCCGACGCTGCTCAATCCGGTGCGCGTGCGCGCGACGAACAATGACGGCCGCTTCGGCGTGGCGAGCTTCAGCGTCGCCGTGGCCAACGTCAACGACACGCCGGTCGCCAATGCCGATTCGTACGACGTTCGCGGCGGCGCGCTCGCGGCCACACGCTCTGTGCTCGCCAACGACGTCGATCCGGACGGCGATGCGCTGACCGGCGTGACCGTCGTGGCGCCGCCGACCAACGGCACGCTGACGATGAACGCCGACGGCACCTTCAGCTACACGGCCGGAACTCTGCCGGCGACCGGCACGGCGACCACGACGTTCACCTACACGATCAGCGACGGCGCGTTGACCTCACTTCCCGCGACGGTGACGCTGACGCTGTACGCCAACAGCGCGCCGACCGCCGTCGACGACGTGGCCTCGCGCGCGATCGCCGCGACGACACCGACCTATATCGACGTGCTGGCCAACGACTACGACGTCGACGGCAATCTGGCGCCGGCAACGCTCGAGATCGTCGGCGCACCCAACCGCGGCGGCTCGGCGCAGGTCGTCACCGCCGGCTGCCCGGTGGCCACGCGGCCTTGCATCGCGTACACGTCGCCGTTGAACTTCGCCGGCACCGAGGCGATCACTTACCGCGTCGCGGATACACTCGGGTCGTATTCGACCGCGGCGACGCTGCGGGTGAACGTGCAGTGAAGGCGCGGGGCGCGGAGGGCGAATGGCAATGCAGTTGATTCGGCTGTTACCGGCGCTGCTCGCCGCGGCGCTCGCCGGCTGCGCGACGGTGCCGGACGATTCGCTGAGCGCCTCAGGCAGCGCGCAGCAGCGCGCACCGGCCGCGCCCGAGGCGACTGCGCTCGGCGCGGGAGCGGTGGTCGAGCCGTTCGGCGTCCAGCTCAAGGGCGTGCGCTTGTCGGCCAACGGCTACATCGTCGACCTGCGCTACCGCGTGCTCGACCCGGCCAAGGCGCAGCCGCTGCTCGACCGCAAGGTGCGCCCCGTGCTGGTCGACGAGGCCACCGGCGACCGCTTCTACGTGCCGGTGCCGCCGATCGTCGGCGCGCTGCGACAGACTTCGCGCAACAAGGTGATCCACACCGACCGCGACTACTTCATGTTGTTTGCCAACCCCGACCGCAAGCTGCAGGCGGGATCCAAGGTGGCGCTGTATGTGGGTGATCAGCGATTCGGCAACCTGCAGGTCGAGGCCCAGCCGGCGCCGACCGCACAGTCCGTCGCTCAGCCGGTCGCGCGTTAGCCTCGCGGCTGCGTTCGGGATCGTTGCGATCGCGTGCGCCTGGACACAGGCGCGCGCGGGCAGCCTCGACCCGGCGCTCGCGGCGCGGCTGAACCGGCCCGCGGCGCTCGCGCAGCGGCCGATCGCGGTCATCGTCGAGCTCGAGGGCAAGCCCGATCTTTCCGCGCTCGCCGCGGCGCTCGCGGGGCGTCCCGCGCGCGAGCGGCCGGGCGCGCTCGCCGCATCGCTGCGAACCGCGTTCGACCGCGCCGCCCCCGCCGTTCGCACCGCGCTCGAGCGCGCCGGCGCGCTGCAGATCGAGCCGCTGTGGGTCAGCCACGCGTTCGCCGCGCAACTTCCGCCGCAGTCGGTCGCGCAGATCGCCGCCGCGCCGGGGGTGGCGCGCGTGTACGCCGACATGCAGCTCAAGGCGCCCGTGCGCGCCGCGAACACTTCGCCGCGCGCGCTGCTCAAGCGCCAGAGCGACGAAACGAAGGCGTCGCAGCCCGCAGCCTCCGCCGCGCCGGCCGATCCGGTCGCATGGCGCGGCGAACTGCCGGCGCATCTGAGCGCGCTCGGCGTGGCGTCGTACTGGCAGCGCGGCGTCACGGGCAAAGAGGTCGTCGTCGCGGTCGTCGATTCGGGTGTGGATTCGCGCGAGCGGCCGCTGATGGCGAGCTTCCGCGGCGGCCGCGCCGACTGGTTCGATCCGTTCGGCCAGCACGCGCGGCCCTTCGACGCGAGCGGGCACGGCACGCACGTCGCGTACGTGATCGCGGGCAGCAGCGGCATCGCCGGCGGACCGCCGGTCGGCGTCGCGCCGCATGCGCAATGGATCGCCGCGCGAATCTACGACGACAACGGCATCGGCAGCATCTCGGCCGTGCACCGCGTCTACCAGTGGCTGCTCGACCCGGACGCGCGCCCGGAGACGCCCGACGCGCCGCAGATCGTCAACAACTCGTGGGGGCTGCCGCAGACGGTCGGCCGCTGCGAAACGGAGTTCGCGCGCGACTTCGCCGCGCTGCGCGCCGCCGGCATCCACGTCGTGTTCGCCGCCGGCAACGAAGGTCCCGAGCCGAACACGAGCATGAGCCCGGCCAACAATCCGGGCGTGCTCGCGGTCGGCGCGCTGACCGCGGAAGGCAAGGTCGCCGATCAGTCCGGCCGCGGCCCGTCGGCGTGCGGCGGCGGCGCGTATCCGCAGGTACTCGCGCCGGGCGTCGAGATCGAGAGCGTGGACGCCGCCGGCCGCGTCCTCGGCGAGCCGCTGCGCGTCACCGGCACGTCGTTCGCCGCCGCGCTCGCCAGCGGCGTGCTCGCGCTGATCGCGAGCGAGTCGCCCGCCGCCGCGGTCGACGAACGCGAGCGCCGCCTGGCCGCGGCGCTGTCGTCGTCGGAGCCGGCGCCGGCGCAGAAGTCGCCGACCGCGGTCGCGTGGCGGCCCGAGCTGGGCGCGAGCGGCCGCATCGAGGTCGATGCGCGCTCGCTGCTCGCCGTGCTGCCGTGGACCGCGAAGCTCGCTCGCATCGAGATCGAAGAACAGCCCGCGCGCGGCCGCCTGGAAACGCTCGCGGCCGACCGGCTGCGCTATGTCGCCGACGGCGATGCGAAGCCTGCGCCGTTTGCGATCGTCGCCCAGACGGCCGATGGCCGCCGCTGGCGCGTCGCGGTCGATCCGCAACCCGCGTCGCCGGCGGAGGCGGTCGCGATGCGCCGCTTGTCGGTGGCGACCCGGCCCGCTGAACCGCTGCGGCTGTCGCGCGCGCAGCTCGCCGGCGACACCGCGTTCGACTCGATCCGCGCGTCGCAGACGGTCCGCGGCGGACGCGTCGAGGTCGGCGACGACGGCAGCGTCCGCTACACGCCGCGCGCCGGCTTTCGCGGTGTGGACCAGTTCGTCTGCACGCTGCTCGCCGCAGACGGCAGCGCGCGCGAGCGCGTGCAGGTCGCCGTGATGGTGCGCTGAGGCGGACCGATGCGGCGTGTCGCGCTGGTCCTGTTGATCGCCGCCGCGTGGGCGGGTTCGACGCGAGCGCACGACGGCGCGAGCGCGCAGGTCGCCGCGGCGGGGGTGTCCGTGTCGACGCAGGCGCGCTACCGCGTGCCGCAAGCGCGCGTCGTCGACGCTCGCGGCCGCGCGGTGCGGCTGCCCGGCCCGCTCGACGCGGACACGCCGCAAATCGTCAACTTCGTGTACACGACGTGCTCGACGATCTGCTCGACGCAGACCGCCACGCTCGCCGAACTGCAGCGCCGGCTCGATTCGCACGGCGAACGAGCCCGCTTCGCGTCGTTCACGATCGATCCCGACAACGACACGCCGCAGCGGCTCGCCGAGTTCGCGCGCCGGTTCGGCATCGATCACGACTGGGACTTCTACTCGGGCGACTTCGACGAGCTGCTGCGCGTGCAGAAGGCCTTCGACGTGTATCGCGGGTCCAAGGCCAGCCATCCGCCCGTCGTGCTGATGCGGCGCTCGCGCGCAGCGCCGTGGGTCCGCGTCGAGGGGTTCGCGACCGCGACCGAACTGCTGGCCGTCTATCGACGCCTGCCGGCGCAGCGGTGAGCCGATGCGCGCGCTGCTGCTCGCCGCATTGTTGGCCGGCGCCACGGCGGTCGCGCAGACCGTGCCCGACGCCGCGCTGATCGCGCGCGGCGAAGCGATCTACTTCGGCACCGACGAGTCGCTCGCGCGACCGGGCGCCGCGCGCGTGCAGGGCGCGCCGATTCCGCCGCACGCGGCGGCCTGCGTCGCGTGCCACCGCCGCAGCGGGCTCGGCAGCGCCGAAGCCAGTTTGCTCGTTCCGCCGATCGCAGGGCACCTGTTGTTCAACCCGCTCGCGCCGCAGACGGGTCAACGGCTGCCGTGGCCGAGCCGCGACCGCACGCGGCCCGCCTACGACGAGGCGACGCTTGCGCGCGCGCTCGCGGAAGGCGTTGCGCCCGATGGCGTCGCGCTCGCAGCGCCGATGCCGCGTTACGCGTTGACACGCGGCGAAGTCGCCGCGCTCGCCGCTTACTTGAGGACGCTGTCGACGGATACGGCGCCAGGCGTGACCGACGAGGAGGTCGTCTTCGCGACTATCACCACACCCGATGTGCCGCCCGAGCAGGTCGACGATCTGCTTCGGACGCTGCAGGCCTTCATCGCCGACAAGAACGCGGGCACGCGGCACGAGACGCGCCGCCGTGCTCAGGCGTTTCGCACCGACAGCACGATGTACCGGCGCTTCCGGCGCTGGCGGCTCGAACACTGGGCGCTCACCGGTGAACCGCACACCTGGCGCGCGCAGCTCGAAGCGCGCTACGCGGCCACGCCGGTGTTCGCGCTGCTGTCGGGGCTGTCGTACGACGACTGGTCGCCGGTGCACGAGTTCTGCGAGCGTGCGCGCGTGCCGTGCCTGCTGCCCAACGCATGGTTGCCGCCCGGGCGCGAGGACTTCTACAGCATCTACTTCTCGCCGGGACTCGCGGCCGAGGCCGATGCGGTTGCAGCGTCGCTGGCGGGTACCAGCGAGGTCGTGCTGTGGGCCGCGTCGGGCCCGGCCGGCACGCGCCAGCGCGCGGCGATCGCCACGGCGCTCGCGCGGCACGGCGTCGCGGTGTCCGAGCGCACGCCGAGCGCCGGCGACGTGCTCGTCGCGGCGCTTCCGTCGGACGAGATCGAACGGCGCTGGCAGTCGCTCGCGCAGCCGCCGCAGCGCGTGTACGTGCTGGCCGGCGCGCTCGCCGAGCTGCCCGATGCGTGGCAGCCGAAAGACGCGGCGCTGCGGGCGCGCAGCGTGCTCGTCACGCCGCTCGCGTGCTGCGCGCAGGCGCAGCGGCAGATGGCGCGCGCGGACGCCTGGTTCGCCGCCAAGCGCATCAAGGTCGGAGCCAGGCGCATCGCAGCCAATGCGCTGCTCGCCGCGGTCGTCGCGGTCGAGACCCTGATGCACGTCGACGATCGCTTCTCGCGCGAGTACTGCATCGAGAAGCTCGAGCACAACCTGGAGAACGTCCCGCCGTTCACGGCGTACCCGCGGCTCGCGATCGGGCCCTCGCAGCGGTTCGCTTCGCGCCGCGTGCATTTCCACCCGGCTGCCGGATCGCGTGCAGCGCTTGCGGAAGGCGCTGTCGGAGACCCGCGATGAGACTGTGGGCCACGCCCGGCTTATGGGCGATTAAGGAGCGATGCGCCGATCCCGCGTTTGGGCGGCGAACATCGAACGGCCATCCCCTGGGCGCGATGCCCGAACGTGTGATTGCCGCATCGCTTCGCATTGACCAAGCTTGACTTGCGGCGAATCGAGACTCGTTGCCATGACCCGCGACTATTTCGGATTCGATTTCGACGCGCACATCAGAAGCCTGTCGCAGAAAAAGAGTGCGGCGCGGCCCGGCGACGGCGCCGTCGCCGCGGTTCGGCTCGACGGTGACGGCCGTATCGTTTCGGCGACCACCGACGCCGCCGCGTTGCTCGGCTACGCGCCGCACGAACTCAGAGGGCGCATGCTGGTCGACCTGGCCGCCGAGGGCTGGCGTGCCGCTGCCGAAGGCGTGACTGCGCGGATCCTGCTCGGTGCGCTCGAGTCGAGCGAGCTGCTGCTCGCCGGGCGCAGCGGACGCCGCACGCTGGTGCGGATGTCGGCGCGACCGATCGACGGCGGCGATGCCGGCGATCACGTGGTCGCCTGGACCGAAGTGCAGGGAACGCCTGCGCCCGCCGCCGTCCCCGACCGCGACGAAATGGACCTGCGGCGGCTCGCTTACGATCTGCTCAGCACGCAGGAGGCCGAGCGCACGCGCGTGGCGAGCGAGCTGCACGGCGGTGTGGCGCCGCTCGTGATCATGGCCAAGTTCATGGTCGAGGATGCGCTGCAACGGCTGATGCGCGGCGCGTACAGCGAGGCGACCGACATGCTGATCAACGTCACGGGCCGCTTGCGCGACGTGATCGGCGAAGTGCGGCGCATCTCGATGGAGCTGCGGCCGAGCCTGCTCGACGACCTCGGGCTGCTGCCGACGATCGAGTGGTTCTGCCGCCACTGCGAGCAGGCGTACCGCACGCTGCGCGTCGAACGCATCGTCGAGGTCGCCGAGGCCGACATCCCGGAGATGCTGAAACTCGAGATCTATCGAATCGTCGAGGAGGCCGTCAGCAACGCCGCTCAGCACGCGAACGCCAAGACCGTGCGCGTATCGCTTCGCAGACGCGGCGACGAGCTCGAGCTGATGGTCATCGACGACGGCTCCGGCTTCGAAGCCGCGCAGCTCTTCTACGGGAACGCCTGCCTGCTCGGCGTCGGGCTGCAGGGCATCAAGCGGCGGGTCGAGGGAACGAACGGGCGTCTGCTGCTCGAGTCGACGCCGATGAACGGCACCGTGGTCGGCGCGGTGTGGAGCCTGAATCGCCACGTCGGCGCGGCGGCCTGAGCGGCGCGCAGGGCTACGACATCGGCGCGCGCAGCCCGAGCGGCGCGGTCTCGAAGCGGCCGTTCCCGCGCCCCGAATCGATCAGCCTCGACACCGACCCGGGCCGCTCGATCAGCCCGCACTCGAGCGCGACCAGCGTCAGCTCGGCGACGTTGCGCAAGCCGAGCTTGCGCATCAGGCTGGCGCGGTGTTTTTCGACGGTCTTCGGGCTGACGTTCAGGTAGCTCGCGGTCTCGCGGTTGGTCCGCCCTTCGGCGATGAGCTTCAGGATGCTGCGCTCGCGCGACGTGAGCCTGTCCCACGGCGTCGCGGGCGGCGGCCCGAGCCCCCGGTGCAGGAAGGTGTTGACCAGTTGCCCCGAGACGTCGGGGCTGAGGAACTTCTTGCCTGCGACGACGTTGCGCAGCGCCGACGCGAGCTCCTCGTAGGACGCGTCCTTCAGAACGTAGCCGTCGGCGCCGGCGTGCAGCGCTTCGCGCACGTACTCGTCGGTCTTGAACGCGGTCAGCGCGACGACTCGGATGTGCGGAAGCCGGCGCTTGATCTGCGCGGTCGCCTCGATCCCGTTCATGCCGGGCATCGACAGGTCCATCAGGACCAGGTGCGGCTGCAGCGCGATCGCCTGCCGCACGGCCTCCTTGCCGTCGCGCGCCTCGCCGACGATCTCGAAGTCGGGCAGCGAGCCAATCAGCGAGCACAGGCCCTGGCGGAGCAGGTTGTGGTCTTCGGCGATCACGGTGCGGTTCTTCATGGCGGGCTGTTCCTGCGGGCGTCGTTGACGAGAACATCGTTTTGCGCTGTACGCGGGCGCGCCGGCGGACCGGGCGGGCGCGGCAGCTTGAAGACGAAGCGCCATTGGTCGTAGCGACCGGCGCGCTCGAACTCGATGTACTGCGGCGGGAAGCCGCTCTGCTTGAGCGGGGCGTCCTTCGACGTCGAGTACACGCCGGCGATGCCGTTGCCGAGCTTGACCAGACCCCAGTCCGGCGCGCCGGTCATCGGGTCAGTGTAGCGGCGCCGCAGATGGCGCACCGGCTTCGGAAAGCGGTCGTCCTCGAGCAACTGATCGAGCGAGGTCGGCAGCGTCTTGACGTTCGGCGACGCGCGCCAATAGCTCTCGATCGCGCGCCGGTACTGTTCGCCGACGAAAAGCAGCTCGGACTCGCGCTCGCGCTGAAGCGCGGTCGCCCACACCTCGGCGCCGACCAACGCAGCGAGCCCCACCAGCACGAGCAGCATCAGCACCGCGAGCAGCACGAGCCCGCGGACGCGCACGCGCCGTCCGGGGTCACGACGCACGGCCGTCCTCCTTCGGTTTCCAGGCGCTGCGCACGTCGTAGACGCCGCCGAGCGTCGGATCCTGCGGCGGAACGGGCACCCAGTCGGGCGACTGCGTCAGCGGGTCGACCGGCACCGACCGCAGGTACTTCAGCCGCACGAGCTCGTCGAGCGACTCGGGATAGCGCGTCTGCTCGCCGTAGAACTTGTCGATCGCGTCGCGGATCGTCGCGATGTTCTGCCGCTGCACGTTGAGCTTGCCGTTCTCGATCGTCTGGAAATAGCGCGGCACCGCGAGCGTCAGCAGCAGCGCGATCGTCGCCATCACGATGACGAGTTCGATCAGCGTGAACCCCGCCGGGCGCGATCCGCAATCCGCGATCCGCAATCCGCTCATTCACCACTCCCGATACGGCACGCCGTTGCTGCCGACGCGGCGCGAGCGCGACGCGACATCGAACACGTCGGCGCCGGGTTGCGGATCGTCGGGCGGGCTGCCGTAGCTGCGCGTCGCCCACTGCTGCGCCGGCGGTGTGGCCGGATCCGGATGGAACGGATCGCGCGGCAACTGACGCAGGAACACGAGCCTGCGTGCGGCGGCGTCGCGCTGCGCGTCGACCCCGTACACCAGCACTTCGAGCGACGGCGGATAGCCCGACTCGGTCGCGCCTTTCGCGATCGCGCCGCTGTCGGCCGCAGCCTTGTACGCGTCGATCGCGCTGCGGATCGTGCGCAGCGCACCGCGCAGCTCGGCCTCCTTCATCCGCGTCGACGCGACCTCGTACAGCGGCACCGATACGAGCGCGAGCAGGCCGACCAGCGCGAGCGCGACCACGAGCTCGATCAGCGTGAATCCGAGCGTTCGACCGTTCGCCTGAATCATCACGATCCGACCCTCAGCGTCAGCGGTGTGGCCCGCACGGCGGCGGCGAGCGCGCCGGTTGCGTCTTTCAGCTCGATCTGCGACAGCATGAGCTGCGTCTGCTGGCGCGGTGCGCGCGCCGCGAAGCGCAGCGCGAGCAGCGCGCCCTGGCCGCGGAACGACTTGCCGGCGCCCGCCTGCAGATCGAACCGGACGCTGCCGCGGGTTGCGTCGACCTCCGGCTTCAGCGCGCTGACACCGCTCTTCGATGCGAACTCGCCGAGTTGCGCATCGAGGAACGTCAGCACCAGAGGATCGAAACGGACCACCAGTGGCAGCCGCGTGAGGTCGGCGCCCGCATTGACTTCGAGCGCGACCTCGAACGACTGCCCGACCTTCACGCGGTACGGCCCCTGCCACGCGAACTCCAGGGGCCCGGCGTCGGCGCTGTGCGCAGCGGGCAGCGCCGACGCCGCAGCGACTGCGGGCGCCGCACCGCTATCGACGGTCTCGCCGGGCGGCGGCGGGCCGGGACTCGGCTTCGGCGCGGCGGGCTGCGGCGGCGGCGCGGGCTTGTAGATGCCGCCGGGTCGGATCGAAGGCGGCAGGCTCTCTGCGGGGACCGGCGTGCGCGGCGCCGGTACGACCGGCGTCAGCGTCGGTGGCCGTGGCGCGGCCGCGGGCGGCGCACCCGGCGCGGTGCCGGTCGCGTCGCCGCCCGGCGCGCCGATGACCGCGCCTGATGCGGGTGCGCCGGGGGCCGGCGCTGCGGACGGTGCCGGACTTGGCGCGCCCTGTACAGGCGCCGGCGCGCGCGGCGCGGCCGGATCGCCTGCCGCATCGGGTGCGGTCGGTGCCGCGCGCTGTCCGCCCGGGGGCACGAACGGCACGCTGCCCGCCGACCCCGAGACCGAGCCCACCGGATCGAGCCGCAGCGGTGTTTCGCGAACGGCCGCTTCGGTGCCCGAGTACACGTCGCGCAGGTTCGCGTCCGCCGTGGCCGCGCTGCGAACGATGCGCGGCGTGATCGACAGCACGATCTCGCTCTTGGCGTGCGTGCCGTTGTCGCTGGAGAACAGCCGGCCGAGGATCGGCAGTTGGCCGATGCCGGGCACCTTGGAAGCGGTGTTGCGGTCCTGGTCGCTGATCAGTCCGCCGAGGATCTGCGTTTCGCCGTCGCGCAGCCGCAGGTTGGTCGTCGCGTTGCGCGTGCCGATCTGATAGGCGAGCGAGCCCTGCGGGCCGGCGATCTCGCGGACGATGTTGCTGACCTCGAGGTTGAGCTTGATGCCGACGTCGCCCTCGGCGTAGATGTGCGGCTCGACCTCGAGCTTGATGCCGACGTCGAGGTACTGCACCGAACCGGTGACGACCGACCCGCCGGTGCCGAGCGGCGTGGCGGTGTTGGTGATCACCGGCACTTTGTCGCCGATCAGGATGCGCGCCTTCTCCCGATGCCGCGCGCGGATGCGCGGGCTGGCGAGCAGGTTGGCGTCGGTGTCCTGCAGCTTCAGGTTGATGCCGACCGACAGCGGCGTGATCAGCAGCTGGTCGCGCGTGAGCCCGCGCAGCTCGCCGATCGTGAGCGTGCCGGCCGCGTTGGTGGGCGTCGAGATCGTCGCCGACTCGGGCCACTTGATGCCGAGGTTGCTCAGACGGTCGCGCGAAACCTCGAGCACTTCGACTTCGAGCATCACCTCCGGATCGGCGAAGTCGTGCGCGGCGATGATTCGCTCGGCCACCGCGACGGTGTCGGGCGTGTCGCGGATCACGAGCGTGTTGCTGCGCTCGTCGAGCGCGATGTCCTTGACCTTGAGCACGGTCTTCAGCACGTTCTGCAGGTGCTTGGCGTCTGCATTCGAGATCTGGAAGGTGCGCACCTTCAGGTCCTGGTACTCCTTCTGCTTGGCGCTGGTCGCCGGATAGATCAGCATCGTGTTGGCGTTCAGCACCTTCTTCTCGAGCTGGTTCTGCAGCAGGATCAGATCGACGGTGTCGCCGACCGACGCGTCGCGCACGAAGATCGTCGTCTTCAGGTCCGGCCGCACGTCGCGGTCGAAGATGACGTTCAGCCCCGTCGTGCGCGACAGCGCCTCGAACACCATTCGCAGATTGGCGTCGCGGAACTGCAGCGTCACCGGCTTCTTCAGCACCGAAGTCGCTGCGATCTGCGCGCGGCGCGCCTCCTCGGCGCGTTCGATCTCGCCGTTGACGCGCGCCAGTTCCTTCTGCGCGCCGACGTTGGCCGGGTTCTCCAGCAGCACCAGCCGCAGCTTCGCGCGCGCTGCCGCGAGGTCGCCGGATTTGGCGAGCTTGCCGGCGTCGGCCACCATGGCGGCGTGGCGCTCGTCCATGTCGACCGCCTTCAGACCGATCCGCGCGCGGTCGCTGCCGGGGTCGATGCGCAGCGTCGCGAGGTACAGCTCGCGCGCCTCGGCGGTCTTGCCCGCCGCGCGTGCGTCGTCGGCGCGCGCGAGCAGCTCGCGAACCGCGAGCGCCTGCTGCGTCAGGTAGTCGAGCCGGTAGCGCGAGTTGGTCGGTTCGAGCTGGCTCGCCTGCGCGAGCAGCGCGAGCCCCTGCTCGCGCTGGCCGCTCGCTACGAGCTTCATGCCTTCGGTGTTGTAGCGCTGGGCGGCGCAGCCGGCGAGCAGCGCCAGCACTGCGGCCGCGACCAGCAGGCGCAGGCGACGCGTCATGGTTGACCTCCGGCGGGACTGAGCGTCTGCCGCTGATTCAGCGGCAGGTAGGTGACGACGATCTGGGTCGGCGACAGCGACTCGACGCGATAGGTGCCGTCGATCACGTCGCCCACCGCGACGATGTGCAGCGCCTCGCCCTTGGCGAGGAACGCGGTCGGCCGCGCCGACTTCTGCTCGAGCATGCCGACGAAGGAAAACGGCAGCGGCGGAGCCGCAGGCGGCGGGGGCGGCGGCGCGGGTTTCGGCGGCGGCGCGGGCGGCGGCGCCGGCGGGGGCGGCGGCGGGCTGCCGGCGAACGGGTCGGCGCGCACTTGCACGTCGAGCGGCGCACGCTCGGGCAGCGCGGCACGCGGCGGCGGATCGGCGAGCGCGATCTCGGTGCGTTGCGCCGCGCGCGGCGCAGCGGCGGCGACGATCTCGTCGCTGCGGTCGGGCGCGCCGAAGCGCGCGGCGAGCGCGAACGCGCCCACGCCGGCTGCGGCGAGCGCGATCGCGTTCAACGGCGTCAGTCGCAACGGCATGTCACGGTTCCCGATAGAAGAGGGTGAGCTTCACGCGCGCCTCGAGCGGAGCGGCGCCGGCCGCGCCCCCGGCGTTGCGCTCGATCCGCAACTCGGAGACGCTCGCGTGCGGCAGCGCGTTGAGCACTTCTCCGACGAAGGCCTTGACCGCGCCGTAACGCTCCTTGACCGGGAGAACGACTTCGTGCCGGACGAGCCGGCCGGTGTCCTCGTCGCGCGCGACCGCGTACTCGCCGCGCGGCAGATCGACGCCGTGCTTGGCTGCGGCGGCGAACACCGTGCGCAGATCGGCGGTCGCACGGTCGCTCGTCGGGAACCATTCGCGGAAGCGGGCGAGTTGCTGCGCCGAGTCGGGCTGGCGCACCAGATCGCGGCCGAGCTGAAGGAGCTGCGCGCGCGTGTGGTCGACCTGCTCGTGCAGCGCTTCGGCCTCGCGCTGCAGGCTCGGCGCATACGTGAAGGCGGCGACCGCCGCGGCGAGCAGCGCGGCACCGGCGAGCCCCGCGGTGCCGAGCCGGTCGTGCACGGCGCGCCCGCTCCGGCGCAGGATCCGCAGCGCGTCGTCGAGCGGACCAAGCGGCGCGTTCATCGCGTCCCCCAGCGCGCCTGCGCCTGGAAGCGCCATGGCGTTCCCGGCGCCTGCGCCTGCACCTGATGCGACACCAGCGCGACGTCGGCGAGCCCCTGCGCGCGCAGCGCATCGAGGTAGTCGAGCATCGCGCCGCTCGAGCGCGCTTCGGCGGTGATTCGCACGGTCTGGCGCGCAGCCGAAGGCTCGACGACGAGCAGCGCGACGTCGCGTCCGGCGACCGCTTCGAGCGAGCCGAGCAGCGTCGCCCAGGGCACCTGCAGCTCGCGCGCGACCGCAGCGGCAGCCTGCGCTCGGCGCGCATCGCGCGCATCGGCGCGCTGCGTACGGCCGGCGCCCGCGCGCCGTTCCTGCAACTGTTCGCTCAGCTCGGTCAGCGCGCCCGCCTCGCGCGAGCGCGCTGCATGCGCGAGCTGGAACTGCAGCGTGGCGACGATCGCGGCCACGCCGCCCGCGCCGAGCAGCACCCAGCCGAGCGCGGGCGCACGCCGCGCCGCCGGCGCGAAGTCGAGCTTCAATGGTCGCGCGCGATTCGGGAAAGGCATCGAGAGTCGCATCGCTCGCTCCTTCAACGTACGCTCAACGGCGTCCAGCCGGCGGGCAGGTCGAAGCCGATCGCGCCGGCGGCGTAGCACCGGATCGAGTCGCCGTCGACGCCCGCGCGGCGCAGCAGCGCGCGGGTGCAACGCTCAAGCGCCGCGGCGTCGTTGGCCGCGGGCTCGAAGCTCGCGGCGGCCATCGCGCCATCGCGCCACAGCCCGAACTGCACGCCGGTCGGGCGAACGACCGCGAGCAGCCAGCCCGCGCCGCCCGCGATCCGCGCGCGCTGCGCATTGAAGACCTCGACGAGCTCGCCGGTCGCGCTGCGCAGCCGAATCCGGTGCTTCGCGCAGACCTGGACGAGCGAACGAACGGCGGACGACGGCAACGCGCACGCGCCGTAGCGCGTGCCCTGCGGCTGCCAGCGAACGTCGAGCGCGGCGGGTGCCACGCCGGCGATGTCGGCCAGCGCGGCGCGGATCGTTTCATCGGCGATCCGCGCCGGCGCGTCGCGCAGATCCGCGTCGATCACGTCGTACAGCAGCCACGCGTCGGCGAGCACGATCTCGCAGGTCGAGCCGGCGAGACGCGCGCCGCGTTTGGCCAGCCGCGCGAATGCGGCGTCGAGCCGTTCGATCGCGTCGTCGAGATCCGCAGCGCCGTCGCCCGGCAGCTCGACCGACTGCGCGAGGACGCGCTTGAACCAGCCGCGGTACCAGTCGGCGCGAACGACGTCGGCGCCGACGTACGCCCGAACGCGGCTATTCCACCGGGGTAACACGATTGATCTCCTCGATCGTCGTCGCGCCGGTGAGCGCTGCGGCCACCGCGGCTTCGCGCAGCGAGCGATAGCCGGCTGACTGCGCGGCCGCCTTGATGCGCGACAGCGGCGCACGCTCGGCGAGCAGGTCGCGCAGCTCGTCGTTGAGCACGAGCGTCTCGGCGATCGCGCGCCGCCCCTTGTAGCCGGTGCCGCGGCAGTGCGCGCAGCCGAGCCCGCGCCGGAAACCCGCGCCTTTGAGCTTCGCGACCTGGATGCGCGAAGCGGCGAGCACGTCGTACTTGGGGTTGACCGGCTTGGCGCAGCGCGGGCAGACGAGCCGAACGAGCCGTTGCGCGAGGATGCCGTTCAGCGCCGACACGAAGCTGTAGGTGTCCACGCCCATGTTCGTGAAGCGGCCGATCACGTCGAACACGTTGTTCGCATGCACGGTCGTGAACACCTGGTGCCCGGTGAGCGCGGCCTGCACGGCGATCTGCGCGGTCTCGGGGTCGCGGATCTCGCCGACCATGATCTTGTCGGGATCGTGGCGCAGGATCGAGCGAAGACCGCGCGCGAAGGTGAGCCCCTTTTTCTCGTTGACGGGGATCTGCA
>Ga0073934_10001482_pt1 | contig 55754 bp, 32 predicted proteins | sample LarsenN4metaG_FD_76834 | JGI IMG/M metagenome (GOLD analysis project Ga0073934, IMG submission 76834) | Hot spring sediment bacterial and archeal communities from British Columbia, Canada, to study Microbial Dark Matter (Phase II) - Larsen... ...
GTAGCCGTCGGGGTCGGCGTGGCAGTCGGAACGGGCGTGGGGGTAGCCGTCGGGGTCGGCGTGGCAGTCGGAACGGGCGTGGGGGTAGCCGTCGGGGTCGGCGCCACTGGAGAGACGGGATCAACGGTCATGGCCTGCGTAGCCGTGTTGTTCGCGGTGTTGGAGTCTAATTCGGCGCCCGTCACGCTGGCCGTGTTATGGATAACTCCCGTTACTGTAGGAATTACGGTCACGGTGATCGTAACCCGGGCCCCGCTCCCCAACGTTCCCAGGCTGCAGGTAATGGGGCTCCCTCCACTGCAACTCCCCTGGCCGGAGGTAGCCGCGCTCAAGGTTACTCCATTCGGCAACGTGTCAATCAGAGTGACCCCCGTCGCCGCGGCGGGACCGTTGTTGATGGCGATAATCGTGTAGGTCAGACTCTGCCCAACGGTTACCGGATTCGGAGCGCCCGTCTGGGTGACCGATAGATCGGTTAAAGGCGTCGTATTGACCTGGGCACATTTGGAGAGCTCGGAAGTGCTCCCGGTCGTATCGGTAGCGGTTGCCGTCACGAACTGACCTGCAGGAACCGCGCTCGGAAAAGCCACGTTAAAGGAGGCATTTCCACTGCTATCCGTTGCTACCGTCGTTGCGCCTATAAAGTTTGCACCCTCGCCGTGACCCGAGGCATCGCAGGTACTGTTGGAGAAGAATTCGAGGGTGAAGAAGGCATTAGGCTTACTGCTCAGCGTCCCCAGAAGGGTTGTGCCGCCGGAACCGGAGTTGGCGAAATTCAATACGGGGAAGTTCTGAAGATTATTCGCGCCGGTATCACCGTCCCCTGGGTCATTCAAAGTGACCCCATCCGCCCCTAGATCGATTCCGAGGCCGGTGTTGGAAAAGATAGAATTCCCCTCTATCCCGTTGCCGATGCCAGAACTTATGAACACGCCGTCCCCCCCATTAAAGGCAATCGTATTGCCGGCACCCCCGGTGGTTCCGCCGACGGTATTGTGACCTGCGGATAAGGTTATAAATACGCCATGGGAGGCATTTCCCAATGGGTCGGCGCCATTTTTCTGGGCCCCGATGAAGTTGCCTTGCACTACATTGCCCGTTGCGCCGTTGCCGGAGATCTCTACACCATTTGCGTTGTTGCCGGAGATGACGTTACGCGCCGCGGCTGTAGTTCCGCCGACCTTGTTGCCGGGCGCGGCATTGATAAATATACCATCTTGGAGATTGCCCAGATCGATAGTTCCTGTGGCATCGGTACCGATGAAATTGCCCTCTATTACGTTGCCGCCGTTTGTCTCCAACAAGATCCCATGGATAGAGAAGCGGTTGATGACCAATCCCCTCACCGTGCTGTTTCCGGCGGTAATTCTCAAGCCGTTTGCGCCGCTCGCGTTGGTCCCATCCAACTCTATGATCGGAGTGTTGGAGAAGCCTGGTTGGGTCGTCCCATCGATGATCACCGGGTCGGTCAGGGCCGGCAGAGCGGAAGCGGGCCGAATAGTATACGGACCTGTCCCTGGGATATTGAACACGATGGTGTCCGTACCTGTAGCGGTGTTGGCGGCCTTAATCGCTTCTCGCAGGCTACAATGGGCTGCGTTACAGACCCCGTCATCCGTGTCGTCGATGGAATTGACGATAAGGATCGTCACGGTAGTAGTTTCTAAGGTCGTATTGTCCGCCAGGTTTGGATCAAACTCGATGCCGGTTACACTGGCCGTGTTGCTGAGGGTCCCAGCCGTCGTAGGTTTGATGACCAGGGTGACGGTAACCGTGGTTCCCTGAGCTAGGCTCCCCAGGGTACAATTGACCAGATTGACCGACCTGGTACAGGTCCCCTGAGTCGTCTTCGCGGAGACAAAGGTAGCCCCACCTGGTAAGGTATCGGTCAAACTCACCCCAGTCGCTCCTGAAGGGCCGTTATTGGTGACCGTAATCGTGTAGGTCAAGGTATTTCCTACCCCCACCGGATCGAGCGATTCAGATTGGGCGATGGCAAGATTGGCGGCGGGGTTGACGGTGGTGCTTTCAAGGGCCGTATTATTGGTCGTATCCGAGTCGAACTCGGCGCCGGTTACGCTGGCCGTGTTGCTAAGTGGGCCCGCGGTCGTAGGCGTGACGATGAGGGTAACCTGAACGCTGGCGCCGCTGCCGATAGCTCCCAGCGTACAGGTGATGGGGTTCGTCCCGGCATTACAGCTTCCCTGCGTAGGGGTTGCAGAGCTCAGGGTCACGCCCCCCGGCAGGGTATCGGTTAAAGTCACCCCGGTAGCCGTCGAAGGACCGCTGTTAGTGACCGTGAGGGTGTAGGTCAGGTTCTGCCCCGCTAGGGCCGGTTTCGGTGAGCCAGACTGGGTGATCGCAAGGTCGGCGACGGCGACGATGGTGCTTGAGGAAGCACTGTTATTTCCCGTATTGGGATCAAGCTCGGTGGCCGTTACACTGGCCGTGTTGCTAAGCGTTCCCACCGTTGTGGGTTTAACAAGGATCGTAATTTTAGCGCCGGCGCCGTTGGCTAGGGCGCCCAGGTTGCAAGGGACCTTGTTCAGTGCCCCGTCGAAGCTACAGGTCCCCGCAGTGGACGTAGCTGAGACAAAGTTAACCCCCCCTGGCAGCATATCTGTCAGGGTCACCCCGGTCGCGCCGGAAGGGCCGTTGTTGGTGACCATGAGGGTGTAGGTCAGGTTTTGCCCGACCCCAACCGGGTCGGGAGCATCGGTTTTAGTAATAGATAGATCGGCAGCCGAGGTGACGGTGGTACCTTCCGTAGCGCTATTATTCGTCGTATTAGGATCGAACTCGGCGCCCGTCACGCTGACCGTGTTAATAATGGTCCCCCCCGAGGTGGGCTTGATGACGAGGATAACCGTCGCGCTGGCGCCGTTAGCCAGGGTTCCCAGGGTACAGATGAGGGTGCTTACCCCACTGCAACTTCCCTGGCTGGGCGTGGCTAAGAGAAAGGTCACCCCGCTCTGCAGCGTATCGGTTAGCGTGATGCCCGTGGTACTTGAAGGGCCCTGGTTTGTGACGGTGATGGTGTAGGTCAAGTTATTCCCCGCTACCACGGGGTCCGGAGAATCAGACTGGGTGACCACCAGATCGGCAGCCGTGGCCGTGATGTTGGAGGAGGCGGTATTGTTACCCGTGTTGGGATCGAACTCGGCACCGACCCCGCTGGCCGTGTTGTTAATAGCCCCTGCGGCTGTCGGCTTAACCACGAGGGTGACCGTAGTGCCGGCGCCGTTGGCCAGAGAATCCAGGTTGCAGGCGACTTGACCTAGCGTTCCGTTGAAGTTACAATTCCCCTGACCGGGCGTAGCCGAGACAAAGGTTACGCTTCCCGGCAGCGTATCCGTCAAAGTGATCCCTGTAGCCGTCGAGGGGCCGTTGTTCGTGACGGTGATCGTATAGGTCAGATTACTTCCTACCCTAATCGGACTGGGGGCGCCGGTCTTGGTCACTGCCAGGTCGGCCACAGGGGTGACCGAAACGGTCTGGACGGACGTATTGTTAACCGCGTTGGGGTCAAATTCGGCGCCGGTCACGCTGGCCGTGCTGTTAAGGGTCTCCACGATCGTGGGAGTGACCACGAGGGTGACCGTGGCGCTGGCACTGCTAGCGAGAGTGCCCAGATCGCAGGTGATCGGGAGGGTTCCGATGCAGCCTGCCCCCTGGCTGGACGTCGCCGAGACGAAGGTGGCGGTCCCCCCCAGCGTTTGGGTTAAAGTCACCCCCGTGGCCGTCGAGGGCCCCTGGTTGGTGACCGTAAAGGTGTAGGTCAGGGTTTGAGAGACCCTAACCGGGTCCGGGGTGGCCGCCTGGGTGACCACGAGATCGGTCGCCGTAACCGTGGTGGTCTGGGTGGAGGTATTGTTGCCCGCGTTGGGGTCGAACTCCGCACCCGTTACACGGGCCGTATTACTGAGGGTTCCCGCCGACGTAGGCTTAACGACCAGGGTCACCGTAGCGCTGGAGGTGCTAGCGATCGTCCCCAGGTTACAAGTCATCGTCCCCGTTCCATTACAGTTCCCTTGGGTAGGCGTGGATGAAATAAAGATAACCCCTCCCGGCAAAGTATCGGTGAGCGTCACCCCCGTGGCCGTCGCGGGACCGTTGTTGATAACGGTGAGGGTGTAAGTCAGGTTCTGATTCACCGTCACTGGATCCGGTGAGTCGGTTTTGGTTACCAGGAGATCGGCGGCGGTCGCCGAGGCGCCTAAGATGTTTGTATTGTTAGCCGAGTTGGGGTCGAAGGTGGAACTCGTCACGTTGACCGTGTTCGTGAAGGTTCCCGCCGCCGTGGGTTTAACAATAACGGTCACCGTAGCGCTGGTACTCTTAGCTAAGTTCCCCAGGTTACAGGTGACCTGGTTCATCCCCCCGTTGAAGCTGCAACTTCCCGCCGTGGGCGTTGCCGAGGTAAAATTCACTCCGTTCGGTAACGTGTCGATCAAAGTCACCCCGGTAGCCATCGAAGGGCCGCCATTGGTCACGACGACCCTGTAAGTCAGATCCTGCCCTGGTATCGCCGGATCTGGAGAGGCAGATTGGGTAACGTCAAGATCGGCGGCGGTGACCGGGGTCGTTTGGGTAGATGTATTGTTAGCCGGGTTAGGGTCAAACACAGAGCTGGTTACGTCGGCGGTATTGCTGAGGGTCGTCCCTCCTGCAGATGGGTTGGGCAGGACGGTAAGGGTGACGGTCGCACTGGCGCCCTTGTTGATCGTCCCCAGGTTACAGGTCACCGTACCCGTCCCGCTGCAAGTTCCCTGGCTGAACGTCGACGAAACGAAGGTTACGTTTCCCGGCAGCGTATCGGTCAAAGTCACCCCGGTGGCCGCCGAAGGGCCGTTGTTAGTCACCGTGAGGGTGTAAGTTAGGTTCTGATTCACCGTGACCGGGTCAGGCGTGCCGGTCTTGGTGATCGCCAGATCCGCCACAGAGCTTACGAGGGTGCTTTCAATAGCGGTATTAGGCACGGTGGGGTCAAACTGGTTGCTCGTTACGCTGGCCGTATTATTGATCGTTCCTGCGGCTGTGGGGGTAACGATGAGGGTGACGGTCGCGCTACCGCCGTTGTTGAGGGTTCCCAAAGTACAGGTGATCGTGCCCGTACCGATGCACCCTCCCTGGGTAGGCACGACCGAGCCCAAAGTGACGCCTCCTGGCAACGTGTCGGTCAAAGTCACCCCGGTGGCCGTTGAGGGACCATTGTTGGTCACCGTGATCGTATAGGTCAAGTTCTCTCCCACCCTCACCGGATTGGGGGTCCCCGACTTGGTGATCACAAGATCGGCGGCAGTCACGGTAGTGTTTTGGGTGGCCGTATTGTTCGCGGTATTGGGGTCGATCTCATAGCTCGAGGTGCGATCCACGCGCGCGGTGTTACTGATCGTCCCCGCCGCTATGGGCGTGACGACGATGGTGACCTGGGCGCTGGCGCCGCCATTGATGGTTCCCAGGTCGCAGGTGATGGTGCTCGTCCCGCTGCAGCCCGTCCCCTGGCTGGGGGTCGCCGAGCCAAACGTCACACCCCCCGGCAGCGTATCGGTCAGGGTCACGGCGGTGGCATCCGACGGGCCCATGTTGCTGACGGTCACCGTGTAAGTCAGGGGTTGGTTGACCGTCACCGGGTCCGGGGTATCCGTCTTGGTCACTACGAGATCCGCCTTGTTCACCTCCGCACACCGGGAGAACTCGGAAGTGTCGTTGGTCGTGAGATCGGTCGCCGTCGCCGTAATGGCCGAGCCTGCAGGAACCGCCGGCGAGAAAGTGATCGTGAAGGTGGCGTTGCCGCTGGAATCGGTCGTTACCGGCGACAAGGAGCCGAGGAAGTTTGCGCCTTCGCCGCTCCCGGAAGGATCACAGGCCGTGTTCGAGAAGAACTCCAGCGTGAAACCTCGGCTAGGCGTGCTGTTAAGGGTTCCCCGGACGACGGTGCTGCCGCTCCCGGAGTTGGCGGAAGTGATCACAGGGTAATTCTGCAGGTTATTCGCTCCTGTATCGACATCCATCGTATCATTCACTCCCACACCGTCCGCACCTAGATCAATTCCCAGGTTAGTTAGAGACGGAACCGGCGTAGCGGGCGGAGTTGGGGTCGGTAGAACAAAGGGACCATTGTCCGCAATGGAGTTACGGCTTATGAGATTGCCGATGCTGCTGAGGCCGGTGGTGCTGGTGCTGGGGCCGATGAGGATTCCGTCCCGGGCGTTAGAGAAAATGGAATTGAGACTTACGATATTGTTATTGCTTCCGGTGGTGCCGGGGTTGGGGGCCGCGCCGATAAACACCCCGCTACTTCCGTTAAAAGCGATGATGTTACCTGTCCCCGTTGTGGTTCCGCCGATGGTGTTACTGCTTGCCGAGGAGTTAATAGATACCCCGTTGGAGGCGTTTCCCAGGGCGTCGGTACCGTTCACCTGGGTGCCGATGAAATTACCCTCCACCACATTTCCGGTCGCGCTGGGACCGGAGATCTCAACCCCTTTTCCCCGATTACCCGAGATGACGTTGCGTGTGATCGCACTTGTGCCTCCGATCGTGTTATTCGTCACGTCCAGGATGAACACCCCATCGTTGGTATTTCCCAGAGCGGCGCTGCCTGCGGCGTTAGTCCCGATAAAGTTACCTCGCACGAAGTTCCCCGTAGCGCCGGTCCCGGAGATTTCAATGCCGTCTGAGCCATTGCCCGAGATGACGTTGCGGGCTGCTGCAGTCGTATCCGTGGTCGCGGTTCCAATGGTATTGCCGGAGGCGCCGTTGATAAACACGCCATTATCCGCGTTGCTCATGTCAGAGGTGCCCGCCGTCGTTACATCGGTGCCGATGAAATTCCCTTGCACGAGATTCCCCGTCGCAGGGTTGCCGGAGATCTCGACGCCGTCGGATCTATTCCCTGAGATGACATTGCAGGCCCCCGTGCAAGATCCACCGGGCGTCGTTCCCACCTTTCCTCCGATGGTGTTGTTGGAAGCATCCAGGATAAGGACCCCATCGCCGGTGTTACCGAGCTCGTCCCCGTTGCTGAAGATCCCATCCGGGTTGGTCAACGTCCCCGTTGTATCGGTGCCGATAAAATTTCCCTGCACAACGTTACCCGTTGCGCTCCCAGAGATCTTGACCCCATTGGCATTGTTCGAGATGATGTTGCGCGCCGCCGCCGTGGTTCCCCCAACGGTATTGTTGGAAGCGTTGGAGATGAGCACGCCCTCACCGGTATTGCCTAGTTTGGTGGTGCCCGCATCTGTGAGGCCGATGAAGTTGCCCTGCACGAGGTTCCCCGTTGCGCCGCTCCCGGAGATTTCGATGCCGCTGGAGCTGTTGCCCGAGATGACATTGCAGGCTCCGGCGCAGGACCCCCCAGGCGTCGTTCCGGTTGTCCCCCCAATCAGATTGTTGGGCACATTGTCGATAAATATCCCATCGCCCGCGTTACCCTGAGCGGTCGTGCCGGTGGCGTCGGTGCCGATGAAATTCCCCTGGATCGTGTTCCCGCCATTTGTTTGTAATACAATTCCGTGGCCTCCGAAGCGATTGATGGCCAGCGATCGCACCGTGCTGCTTCCGGCGCTGATGACTAAGCCATTTGCCCCGGCAGCTCCGGGGTCACTTCCATCCACCACGATAAGCGGGGTGCCGGCGAAACCGGGTTGAGTGGTTCCGTCAATGATGACCGGATCGGTCAGGGCCGGTAGAGCGGAAGTTGGCCGGATCGTGTGCGGGCCCCCGCCGGGAATGTTAAATTTGATCGTGTTCGGCCCGGTGCTAGGATTGGTAAGGGCATTGGCCCCGTTGATCGCCTCTCGTAAGCTACAATGGGCGGTAGTACAGGCCCCATCATCCACGTCGTTGGTGGAGTTGACCGTGAGGGTCAGGACCCTGGTGGTTTCCGAATCCGTATTGTTAGCCGTATTGGAATCGAACACGGGGCTCGTCACGCTGGCCGTATTGGTAATGTTCCCCGTCACAGTGGGGGTTACCACGAGGGTAACGGTCGAAGTAGCGCCGTTATTGATCGTCCCCAGGTTACAGGTGACCGTGCCGCCCGTTTGCGTGCAGGTGGGCGCGCCTGGTGTGGACGAGACAAAAGTGAAGCCTCCCGGTAACGAATCGGTCAAAGTCACTCCCGTAGCTGCGGATGGGCCATTGTTCCTGACGGTGATGGTGTAGGTCAGGCTATCCCCCACCAACACCGGGTCGGGCGCATCGGTCTTGGTAACCGTAAGGTCGGCCATAGTGACCGAGGTACTTTGCGTAATGTTCGTATTGTTACTCGAGTTGGGATCGAACTCGTTGCGGGTAGCGCTGGCCGTGTTGGTGAGGGTCGTCCCTCCGGCAGCCGTATTGGGCCTGACTACGATGGTAACGGTGGAGGTCGCTCCGTTGTTGATTGTCCCCAAGTTGCAACTGACCGTACCGCCTGCCTGCGTACAGGTGGGAGAGCCCGGGGTGACCGAGACAAAGGTCACGTTCGCGGGCAACGTATCGGTTAAAGTCACCCCGGTAGCCGTCGAAGGGCCGTTGTTTCTAACGGTAACGGTGTAGGTCAGGTTCTGATTCACCGTGACCGGGTCGGGCGCGTCGGTCTTGGTGACAACAAGATCGGCCATGGTCACTACGGTGCTTTGCGTGGCCGTGTTCGGCGTGGTAGGATCCGTCTCGTTAGCCGTTACGCTGGCCGTGTTGGTGAGGGTGGTTCCACCATCAGCCGTGTTGGGTCTGACCACGATGGTAACGGTAGAGGTCGCTCCGTTGTTGATCGTCCCCAGGTTACAGGTGACCGTACTGCCTGCCAGCGTACAGGTGGGCGAGCCGGGCGTGGACGAGATAAAGGTCACGTTCCCAGGCAACGTGTCGGTCAAAGTCACCCCCGTGGCCGCCGCCGGACCTCCGTTGGTCACATTGATCGTATAGGTCAGGTTCTGATTCACCGTCACCGGATCGGGGGAATCCCCTTTGGTGATCGACAGATCGGCATTCGCAGCGTGGGCTTCCAAAATCCCCCAACCCAGTAAACTTACCAGTCCCAGCGCGAGACCAAACAAACCCTTCCCCCACTTCGTCGAGGTTTTCATGATGGTCGTTCTCCTTAGCCTAGTTTCGGATATTGTGGGAACAGTTCCTACTCCCCAAAAGTGATCAACCAGGTTCCATCGCTGGGTCGCCACAGCGCCAGATCGGCCCTTCCATCCCCATTGTAGTCTGCCGGAACGGGAATATCCCCCGAGGCCCCCTGCTGCGTGAGCGCAAACCCCCCTCCAGAGAAAAGGAGGTACCAATTTCCCTCAATCGGGCGCCAGATCCCCAGGTCTGCCTTCCCATCCCCGTCGTAGTCCGCCGGAACCGGGGTATCTCCGAAGAGACCCCATTCGGTAACCTGGGAATTTCCGTCTGAGAAAAGAAGGTACCACTTCCCATCGCTGGGCCGCCAGACCCCTAGATCGGTCTTCCCATCCCCATCGTAATCCCCGGGCACCGGAATATCTCCCAATAAACCCCAGGACACCGCCAGGGAACCTCCCCCTGACAACGAAATAAACCAGATCCCCTGGCCGGGCCGAAAGACTCCCAGATCGGTCTTCCCATCCCCATCGTAATCCCCGGGCACCGGAATATCTGAAGGATTCCCAAAGTTTTCTAGCCGGGGCCCGGCCAGGGAGTTGAGGATAAACCAGGTTCTTGTAGCGGGCCGAAAGACTGCGAGATCGGCCAGCCCATCCCCATCATAATCGGCGGGCACGGGTTTATCTCCACGCACGCCCCAAGGCTGTACAAAGGGCATTGGACTTGTTGTGCTGGGCAAAATGTACCAGGTCCCCTCCCCCGGACGCCAGATGGCTATATCCGCGCGTTGATCCCCATCGTAATCTCGGGGTATTGGAATATCCTTCCGAACCCCCCAGCTTATCGGAGTCGCTCCCGAGAAAAGCACGGTTATAGGGCTGCTTAGATTCTCTCCGTTATGGGTGATGGACAACGCCCCCACAAATATTCCCGTAGAGGTCGGGGAAAAACTGACTATGATAGATCGGGATTTTCCAGGGTTCAGGGTAAACGTACCTTCCCCATCGATCACAGAAAATGGACTTGAAAGGCTGCCGACAACTCCCGTCAGCGGGCTTGTGGAGGTGGCATCGTTGGTAATCGTGAGGGTCCGAGTAGCGGACTGGCCCACCGGTACGGTGCTGAAGCCGACAGACGTGGAGCTTAAGGAAAGATGGAGGCTTAAAATTCCTGTGCCGGTTACAGAGAACTCCACGGGACTGCTTAGATTCTTAGCGTTATGGGTGATAGAGATCGTTTGAGAAAAGACCCCCTTGGAGGTCGGCGAAAAACCTATCACAACGGATCGAGATTGCCCGGGGGCTAGGCTAAACGGGCCCTCCCCACTGATTATAGAAAACGGACTTGACAGGGTCCCCACGCTCCCCTGTAACGCCTCGGTCGAGGAGGGCAGATTTAGGATCGTAAGGGTTTGCCTGGAGAGCTGACCCACGGCGACATCCCCAAAGTTCACCGGCGTAGGACCTACGGATAAGTTGAGGACCGATACCCCGGTTCCGCTCAACGTGACCTTTGCAGGACTTCCCTGATTCGTGGCATTATGGGGGATGGATAAGGGTTGAGAGAAGGTCCCCGAGGAGGTCGGAGAAAAACTCAGAACGATGGACTTTGATTTCCCCGGTTCCAGGCTGAACGAGCCGTCCCCCTCTACCACAGAAAATGGCTCTGAAAGGCTGGCTGCATCGACGCTTCCCTTCAAGGTACCTGTTGAGGTGGGCAGGTTTGTAATGGTGAAGCCCTGGCTGGAGGCTTGAGCTACGTTCACACCGCTAAAGTCTACCGGGTTAGGGCTTATTTCCATATTGATCACCGGGGCCACTCCTATCCCACCCAGCACCAGGGAGAAGGGACTGCTTTGATTGGTGGCATTGTGGGTGATAGATAGGGTTTGAAAAAAGGTTCCCGGAGAGGTGGGAGAAAAGGTGATCCCCAGGGATTCCGATTTCCCAGGGGGGAGGCTAAATAGCTTGTCCCCGCTGGTCAAGGAAAATGGGCCTGAGAAACCGCCAATACTCCCCTCCAACGTCCCGTTTGAAGTAGCTGGATTCGTGATCGTAATCGTTTGCTTGGAGGACTGTCCCACCGTCACATTGCCAAAACTCACCGGGCTAGGACTGATGGATAGGCCGACCACAGAGGTTCCCGTTCCGGTCACCAGGACAGCCGTAGGGCTATTTTGATTTGTAGCATTGTGGGTAATGGACAACGTATCCGAAAACAGCCCCGCCGAGGTGGGTAAAAAACTTATTACGACAGATCGCGACTTTCCAGGCGCCAGACTGAAATCACCCCCGCCGCTGACCACCGAGAACGGACGTGAAAGATTGCCGATACTCCCCTCTAACGTGCCGGTCGAAATAGACCGATTTGTGACCGTCAGGGTCAGGGTAGTGGGCTGCCCTACCAGGACATTACTAAAATCTGCCGGGTCGGGGCCCACGGTCATATCGATGAGGGCCGATGCGCCCGTTCCCGTCACCGGGATACTCGTGGGATTACTCTGGTTGGTCGCATTGTGCGTGATGAATAACAGGTCGGAGAACGTCCCTGGAAAAGCCGGAGAAAAACGAACCACGATGGACTGGGATTCTCCGGGCGGTATGCTAAACGTGCCCCCCCCGCTGACCACCGAAAATGGATCCAGAAGGCTACCGACGCTTCCTTCTAACGTCCCCGCCGAGGTAGACTCGTTGGTAATTTTGATAGTCTGGGTGGGCGCCTGACCCAGGGTGACCGCGCCAAAGCGCACCGGCGCAGGATCGATGGCCAGGTTAACAGGGGTCACCCCTGTCCCCGTTAACGACATCGCCGTAGGGCTGCCTTGATTCGTGGCATTATGGGTGATGAACAACGTATCAGAAAACGTTCCGGTCGAGGTGGGGGAAAAACGGACCAGAACGGACCTCGACTGCCCCGGTGCTAACGTAAACACGCTCCCCCCGCTGGCCACCGAGAAGGGATCCGTAAGACTGCTCGTGATGACCTCCCCATCCAGGGTAACGGTCGAAGAGGCCAGGTTGGTTATCGAGAGGATCTGGGTAGCAGCCTGGCCCGTAGGAACCTTGCCAAAATCCAGCAAAGGGGGGCTTATCGATAGATTAACCACAGATACCCCGGTTCCGATTAACGGCACGGTTACCGAAAAATTTTGATTGGTCGCGCTATGCGCGATGGAGAGAGGTACCCGGTATAGGGGATTAGAGAGGCCGGAAAATAATCCGGGGGAGGTGGGAGAAAAACCCACCACGATATCCTGAGAATTTCCAGGCGCCAGGCTAAAGGTACCTCCCCCCTTGACGATCGAAAATGGGTCAGAGGGGCTACCCACCGTCACGTCCAGGGTGCCCGTTGAAGTAGGTAAGTTTGTAATCGTAAGGGTCTGGTTAGCCGACTGATTCACGGAGAGGCTGCCGAAATCTATCGGGTTAGGTCGCACTTGGAAATTAATTCCCGGGACCGTTCCTATTCCGCTTACCGGGACTACCACCGGACTGCTTCGGTTCGTTGCGTTGTGGGTGATGGACAGTGTGCCCAGAAATGAGGCGGCGGAGGTCGGTGCAAAACTAATGAGGATCGCTCGGGAGGTCCCGGGGGGAAGGCTGAATGTACCTCCTCCACTGATCACAGAAAATGGACTCGGGAGACCACTTGTATCCACATTCCCGTCTAGAGTACCTGTTGAAGTGGGTAAATTGGTAATCGTGAGGGTTTGGGTCGGCGCTCGGCCCGGTTCGAGAAGGGAGGCATCCACCGGGACGGTGCCGAAGTCCACCGGGACAGGGCTTATGGCCAGATTAGTGGCAGGCGCCCCGACGCCCTTCAAGGTGACCGTACAATTCGTAGCACTGACCACGGTACAGTTTGTTACAGTGGTGGCGTTATGCGTGAGGGACAGCGTCTGCGTAAAGGATCCCGGGGACGTGGGCGAAAAATTAACTACGACAGGTTGAGATTCTCCGGGGGCTAGGCTAAACGGACCATTTCCGCGGGCTATCGAAAAGGGACTTGAAAGGCCGTTCCCATTAACACTCCCGTCCAACGTAACCGTCGAAGTGGATAAATTTCTAATCGTAAGGATCTGGCTGGAGGAACGACCTACGAGGACGTTGCTAAACTCTACCGGATTAGGACTCACCTCCAGGTTGATTCCAGGGGGCACCCCTTCCCCCCCCAACGCTACGTTAACAGGACTGGTTACATTGGTAGCATTGTGGGTGAGGGTGAGCGTGCCGGAAAAAGATCCCGTAGTTGTCGGAGAAAACCTGATTACGACTCCCTTCGACTGCCCGGGTCCCAAACTGAACGCACCTCCTCCGGCGGTTAAAAAGAATGGACTTGATGGAAAGCCGACATTCCCGGTCAGTACGGTGGATGAGGTAGGACTGTTTGAGATCGTAAGGACCTGATCCACTGACTGACCCGTAGGGACCTTCCCAAAGTTGACCGGTACAGGGCTCACGGAGAGGTTGATGGCAGGCGCCCCTGTGCCAGTTAACTGTACGTTGGTAGGGCTACTTTGATTGGTCGCATTGTGCGTGATGGGCAGCGTGCCCAAAAGTGCTCCCACGGAGGTGGGGGCAAAACGAACTCCAATGCGCAAGGATTTCCCGGGTCCTAGACTAAACGGGCCTGCGCCAATAACTACAGAAAAGGGGCTTGCAGGATTACCAACCGTCCCTGTCAGAGGGGCCGTGGAGGTGGGCAGGTTCGTAAGGGTGAGGGGGAGAACCAGGGATCTGCCCACGACGACGTTGCTAAACTCTAAAGGATCCGGGCTCACTCGCATATTGATCACGGGCGATGCCCCTGTCCCGTTCACGGTAACCGTACAGCTCGTGGCGGTGACGGCCGTACAGCCCGTTACGTTCGTTGCGTTGTGGGTGAGGGTCAACGTATCGGAGAACGGCCCCAGGGTCGTTGGAGAAAAATCGATCACGACCCTCATCGATTGCCTGGGCGCCAGACTAAACGAGCCGCCGCCGCTGGATACAGAAAAGGGACTCGCCAGGCTGCTTGTATCGATAGTGCCCGTGATGATATCCGGGGAGGCAGACAGGTTTGTCAGGACGATGATCTGCCTGGATAGCCCGCCTACCGGGATATTACCAAAACTCAACGGCGAGGGGTTCACCGCCAGGACGACAAGGGGTACCCCCGTTCCATTTAAAGTTACCGTACAACTGGTGGAGCTCACGGCGGTGCAGTTAGTTACGCTCGTAGCATTATGCGTAATGGATAGCGTTTGCGTAAAGGATCCCGAGGACGTTGGAGAAAAGCCGACCACGACGGGCTGGGATTCCCCAGGCGCCAGCTCGAACGTAACGTTCCCAGGCCCGGAGAATGGGCTTGAAAAGGAACCGAGGGTCCCTGTCAGCTTTCCTGTCGAGTTGGACCGGTTGATGATCGTAAAGACTTGCTTGGGCGATCTTCCCGCTACAACGTCATCAAAATTTACCGGGTTAGGGCTCACCTCCATATGGATCACCGGAGGGATCCCGCTTCCGGACAAGGACACGTTTACAGGGCTCCCCGGACTGGAGGCATTGTGATTAATGGACAGGGTTTGAGAAACAGGCCCCCCTATGGAGGTAGGAGTAAAACCAACTACCACGCTGGCGGATTCCCCGGGCCCCAGACTAAACGGCGTCGTTACGGTACTCGTCGTCCCGCCGGAATCCTTCTTGAGGATACTGGTTACAGAAAAGGGAGCTGAGAGACCACCTAGACTGGTGATATTTGCCGTACCGACAGAGGATTGGTATCTAATATTGAAGATTTTGGTGGCGGTGGACCCCACAGGGACATCTCCAAAGTCCCATGACGTGGGACTCACCTTGAAAATGTCGACCCCTAAACCCCCTACTGGGAGATTAATAACCGGGATGCCTCCTGCGATGGTGATAGTTCCGGTAAATTTCCCCACCCCTGAAGGGGTAAACCTGACATCAAAGGTCGTCGACCCGGACGTCCCCACCCCGCCTACGGATCGTGCAAAAATATCCCCCCCTACGATGCTAAACTCCGGGCAGTTACAGGGGGGAGCGAGGATGGGGTTGACCGTCACTAAAGTGAGGGTGGTTACATTAACCGTAACCGTGAGATCTTTTGACTGCCCTACCCCTACCGCACCGAAGTTTAATTTATCCGGGCTCACGGAAATGGTATCGGCAAAAACGAACCCTGGAAGTAGGAAAAACAACGCGGCAGAGACCGTTATTTTAATCCAGAGGATCATTCTGTAATTTTTCGCTTTCATTCCTCTTTTCCACTTCGAGTTCAAAGGAAAATTCAAGGGCATAGGTCGGCGAAGGACATGAAGGGAAAGATATGGAATTAATCCATAAAGCGAAGGTACCAGTTGCCCTCGCTCTGTCGCCAGACGGCTAAGTCCGCTTTTCCGTCTCCGTTGTAATCTCCTGAAACCGGGATATCTCCAGATATCCCCCACGGACTTATGAGGAACCCGCCCCCTGAGAAAAGAATGTACCAGTTGCCTTCACTTGGCCGCCAAACGGCCAGGTCTGTTTTTCCATCCCCGTCGTAGTCAGCCGGAACCGGAGTATCCCCACGCAAACCCCATTGCGTTACGCTGGCCGCACCCGTTGGAAAGAGGATGTACCAGGTCCCATCGGCAGGTCGCCACACCGCCATATCGGTGAGTCCGTCGCCATCGTAGTCCCCGGGTACCACCACATCACCTTGTTGCCCCCATAAGGATTGGATTAAATCCCCTCCGCTAGAAGGCTGAACGGTCCACAACCCCACCGAGGAGGTAAAAGTGGCCAGATCCGTGAGTCCATCCCCGTCATAATCTCCGGGCACCGGAATATCTGTGGGTCTCCCGAACTGTTGGGCCTTGACCCCTCCCGAGGAGCCTAAGATAAGCCAGGCTGCGAAGGAAGGTCGAAAGACGGCAAAATCTGTTTTCCCGTCCCCATCGTAATCCCCGGGTACGGGCCTATCCCCCAACAGGCCCCAGGGTTGGAAAATGGGCGGATTCTGAACGTACCAGGTCCCATCCGCAGGTCGCCAGACCGCGATATCTGTTTGGTTATCCCCATCGTAATCCCCGGGCACCGGGTTATCTCCCCTAATCCCCCATAAAATGGGGGTCAATCCCGAGAGCTGTATGTCCAGGGGGTTACTTTGGTTCGTGGCATTATGGGTGATGGGCAGCGACCCGGCAAATATCCCGCCGGAGGACGGAGAAAAGCCCACCACAATGGATGTCGACTTCCCAGGCGCCAGGTTAAACCCCCCACCTCCACTGACGACCGAAAAGGGGCCGGAGGGATCGCCGACATTCCCCGTCAACGCGGCGGTGGAAGTGGGATCGTTTGCGATGGTCAGGGTCTGGGTGAGCGACTTGCCCAGGGGGATGGTCCCAAAGTTTACCGAAGTGGCACTTATCGAAAGGTTAATAACGATGATCCCTGTCCCGATCACCGGCACATCCAAGGGGCTCGTTTGATTCTGGGCGTTATGGGTGATCGTAATAGATTGAGAAAACGTATCCGGGGAGGTGGGAGAAAAACTTATACCCACCCTCTTCGATTGACCGGGGGCCAGGCTAAACGCGCCACTCCCGTCGACTATAGTAAACGGACTTGAAAGACCCCCGACGACATTGCCTTCCAAAGTCCCTGAGGAGGTGGAAGGGTTTGTGATCGTGAGGACTTGGGGAGCTGACTTACCGACCGCCACGTTGCCGAAGTTTATCGGAACGGGACCTAGAGATATACCGATAGCCGGCGCTCCTGTTCCGTTTAGCGACACCCCGGTAGGGCTGCTTTGATTTGTGGCATTATGGGTGATGAAGAGCGTCCCGGAAAAGGGGCCGACCGAGGACGGAGAAAAACTTACGATGATGGATCGGGATTTCCCGGGTTCCAGGCTAAACGAGCCGCCTCCGGTGGCTACCGTGAACGGGCTTGAAAGACTACTCGTATCGATGTTTCCCTCTAGCAAGCCGGTCGAGGTGGGTAGATTGGTAATGATAAGGGTCTGGCTGGTGGCTGCTCCCACAACGACGCTGCTAAAATTCGCCGGGTTAGGGCTCACGTCTATATTGACCACAGGTGCCGCCCCGGTTCCACCTAACGGGACAGTGGTGGGGCTACTTTGATTGGTTGCGTTGTGGGTGATGGTTAAGTTATCAGAAAAGACCCCTCCGGACGTCGGAGAAAAGCTAATTACAATGGATTTGGATTTCCCAGGTCCCAGGCTGAAATCGCCCCCTCCGTTGATCACAGAAAACGGGCCTGAGAGCGTGCCGACACTTCCCTCCAAGGTACCGGTTGACGTGGATAGGTTCGTAATAGTGAGGGTTTGGTTAACGGAGGCCCCCACGGGGGTGTTCCCAAAGTTCACCGGGGAGGGGCCTACAGATAGATTAACCGCGGGTATAGCCGTTCCATTTAAGGATACGCCCGTAGGGCTACTTTGACTGGTTGCGTTGTGGGTAATGGATAAGGTATCCGAAAATACCCCCAGGGAAGATGGGGAAAAACGAACCGTTACGGACTTCGATTTCCCAGGTGAAAGGCTAAAATCGCCTCCTCCGCTGATTACAAAAAAGGGATCTGAGAGGCTGCCGGTATCCACCGTCGCATTCAACGTACCCGTCGAGATAGATAGATTCGTAATCGTGATGGTCTGGACGGCGGACTGGCCCACGGCGACGCCGCTAAAATCTGCCGGATTAGGGCTCACGTCTATGGCAATGATAGGAGGCACGGCCGTTCCCGTGATATCTACGTTAAGGGGGTTGCTTTCGTTCGTGGCGTTATGCGTGAGGGATAACGCCTGGGCAAAGGAGCCTGCGGAGGTCGGGGAGAAGCTCACAACCACTTTCTTCGACTGCCCCACGGCCAGACTGAACGGTCCCCCTCCGCTGATGACAGAAAATGGACTCGAAAGCGTGCCGATCTCTCCATCCAAGGTGCCTACCGAAGTGGATAGGTTTGTAATCGTGAGGGTTTGCGTGGGGGATTGTCCCACCGTGACTTCGCCAAAATCCATGGGCGAGGGGTTTACGGATAGGTTAATGGCCGGCACTCCTGTTCCGATCAAGGAGACGGACGTAGGGCTGCTTAAATTCGTAGCATTATGGGTAACGGATAGCGTACCGGAAAAGGGCCCCGGAAATGTAGGGGTAAAGCTCACGACGACCTTCTTCGATTGGCCGATCCCCAAGCTAAACGAACCGGCTCCGCTGACCACAGAGAACGGACCTGACAAGCTATCGACGCTCCCCTCCATAACCCCTGTGGAAGTGGATAAGTTTGTAATGGTGATGGTTTGGGTCGCCGCCTTATTCACTATAACGTCCCCGAAGTCTACCGGGGTGGGAGCGATCGATAGGTTAACCGCAGCCACCCCTGTCCCGACCAAGGATACGTCCTTAGGACTGGTTAGGTTCGTGGCATTATGGGTGATGGATAACGTTTGAGAAAGGGTTCCTAAGGAAGTTGGAGAAAAACGAATAACGACCGATCGAGATTTCCCAGGGAGCAGGCTAAACGTACCCCCTCCGCTGACGACCGAAAAGGGCTCTGAGAGACTGCCGACGCTCCCGTCCAGGGTTCCTGTCGAAGTGGCCAGGTTTATAATCGTGAGAGTCTGGGTAAGGGATTGACCCATAACGACGTTGCTAAAATCTACGGTGGCCGGATTTATATCCATGTTGATCACCGAGAGGACTCCCGTTCCGCTGACCGCTACGTTACTAGGACCAGTTAGATTCGTGGCATTGTGGGAGATCCCCAGCGTGCCAGAAACGGGTCCTTGGGCCTGCGGAGAAAAGCTTACGACAACGATCCGGGATTTCCCGGGCGCGAGGCTAAACGAGCCTCCTCCCTGGACCACAGCATAGGAGGGGGGAAGGAGGCTGGCATCGACGCTTCCTATCAATTCGCCCGTGGACGTGCCCAGGTTGGCGATCGTGATGTTCTGGGTGGAGGTCTGGCCTACAGCGACATTGCCGAAGACCACAGGGTCCGGATTTATGGATAGATCCACATTGGGCTTCCCGGTTCCCTGCAACGTGACGCCGCAGGTGGTAGGGCCTGGGGAGGTACAGTTCGTTTTACTGGTCGCATTGAGGTTTATGAGGGATAACGTCTGAGGGATGGCGGGCCCCGGGGCAGAGGGGGAGAAACTCACGCTGATCTTCTTCGACTGCCCGGGGGCCAGGCTGAACGAACCCCCTCCGGCCAGCAGAGAAAACGGGCTTGAGAGGCTGCTGGCATCGACGCTTCCCTCCAGCGTAGCTGTCGAGGTGGATAGGTTTGTGATCGTGATGGACTGGGTGGAATTTGCTCCGACGAGGACATCGCTGAAGTCTACCGGGTTTGGGCTCACCTCCAGGTTGATCACCGGCGGCACGGCGGTCCCGGTGATAGATACATTGGTAGGACCCGGCGGATTGTTGGCATTATGGGTGATGACGAGGGTACCGGAAAACGTCGTCGGGACCGTTACCGAGGGCGAAGAAAATCTGAGGACGACGGGCAGGGACTTCCCGGGTCCCAAACTAAACGGCCCCCCTCCGCTGAACACAGAAAACGGGCTTGAGAGGCTGCTTGTGTCCACACTCCCGGTCAAAGTACCCAATGGGGATAAATTCGTAATCGTGAGGGTCTGGGTAGGCAATTGCCCTGAGGTGACATTGCCAAAGTCCACCGGCGCCGGGGCTACAGCTATGGTAATCGAGGGAATCCCTGTCCCGCTTACGGATACGTTCGTACCCCCCCCCGAGCCGTTGTGCGTGATGACAAGGGTACCAGAAAATACCGTCGTTGTTGCCACGGGAGGTGGGGAAAAGCTCACAACCACGGACCTCGATTGTCCCGGAGATAAGACGAACGAACCCCCTCCGTTGACGACCGTAAATGGACTTGTAAGGCTGGTCGCGTCAACATTTCCTGTCAGATTACCCGTCGAAGTGGACAGGTTGGTAAGGGTAAGGATCTGGGTCGCCGACCTTCCGCTCACGACATCATCAAAACTCAGCGAGCCGGGACTCACAGAAGCATTGATCACGGGCGCCAATCCGGCCCCCTCCAACGTTACGATGGTAGGACTGGCCAGATTGTTTGCGTTGTGCGTGATGGATAACGTGCCCGAAGAGGACACCCCGGCCGTTGTCGGGGTAAAACTCAGGGTAACTCTCCGCGATTGCCCCGGAGATAGGCTAAAATCCCCCCCTCCACTGATCACCGTAAACAAGCTATTAGAAGGGGTTGTGCTGATAGTCCCGGTTAGCTGAGCGGTCGAAGTGGTCAGATTGGTAACCGTGAGGGTTTGGAAGGATGACTGGCCGACGGTGACGCTCCCAAAATCCACCAGGGTCGGACTTATGGAGATATCTCTGGCAGGCACCCCGGTTCCGTTCACCGTTACGTTAGTGGCCCCTCCGGAGGCATTGTGCGTGATCTCCAGCGTATCCGAAAAGGTTGTCGATGTGGTTACAGGGGGCGGGGAAAAACTCACAACGACGGACTTCGATCTGCCGGGCGGCAGAACGAACGAGCCTCCCCCGTTGACCACCGTAAAAGGACTCGAAAGGCTGGTGGAATCCACGTTTCCCGTTAAATCATCGGTTGAATTAGATAGATTGGTGATCGTGAGGGTCTGGAGAGCCGACTTTCCTCCGATGACGTCATCAAAATTGAGGGGGCTGGGACTCACGGAAATATTGATGACAGGATTTATCCCTGTTCCGGATAGACCGACACTGAAAGAAGTACCGTTGGAGCAGCCTGAGCAACTGATGCTTAGATTATCCGAAGAGACGCTTGCTGAAGACGGACTAAAAGCGATCACAACGGCTTTCGATTGTCCGGGCCCCAGGCTAAATCCCCCCCCTCCGCTGAGGATAGAAAACGGAGCTGCCAGACTACTGGCATCGACCGTTCCCGTAATGGTGGCCGTGTCTGTCTTTAGGTCGGCAGGCTTGTTAAAAAGGGTGAGGGTTTGGGAAGCCACGGCGGTGGTCGTGACGTTACCGAAGTTGATAGAGGCCGGTGTGAGGAACAGTTCGTTCCCAGCAAAGGCTAACCCGGGAAATAATGTAAGTAATCCAATATAAGCAGCAGTTTTAACCCAGGTCGTAAGTCTGCACGTTTGCGATTTCATCATTTTATCCTCTCCTTGGAAGAAAATTTCCGGCGTGGAGGTGAGCCTTCCTCCGCCGATCCCTTCCTGAAGCAGTGGGCGGTAAGAAAAAGGCAGAAAAGCGGTTTGTTTTCTGCTTTTGCTTCCCCTCTGTTTAGGAGGGATCGAGTCCTCTACTACTTGCCAAAAAGGATGTACCAGGTGCCATCGCCCGGTCGCCAGACGGCCAGGTCCGCCGTTCCATCCCCATTATAATCTGCAGGCACAGGTCTATCGTTAGGTAATCCCCATTGCGTCACGAGAAGTCCGCCGCTTGAGAAGAGGATGTACCAGTTTCCTTCGTTCGGTCGCCAGATAGCCAGGTCTGCAAACTCATCCCCATCATAGTCTGCAACTGCCGGGATATCCCCGCTGAGACCCCATTGTGTAATACGGAACCCTCCGCTTGAGAAGAGGATGTACCAGTTTCCATCTCTGGGACGCCAGATCGCTATGTCTGCCTTGCCATCTCCGTCGTAATCCGCAGGTACCGGTATGTCACCGTTCTGTCCCCACTGGACCTGGAACATATCCCCACCTCCGGAAGGTTTGATATTCCAGACCCCCAAGAGTCGGTGAAAAGTAGCCAGGTCCGCCTTGCCATCCCCATCGTAATCCTTGGGAACCGGAAAGTCTAAAGAGCTCCCGAAATTTTCCACCACAAACGGGGAGATTTGAATGAACCAGGTCCCCAGGGAAGGCCGGAAGATGGCCAGATCCGCCCGTCCATCTCCATCGTAATCAGCCGGTGCGGGTCGATCCCCTTGCAGGCCCCAGGATCGGATGGAGAGGCCGCCGGTGCTCGGCAAGAGGTACCAATTTCCTTCGGTGGGCCTCCACACCGTAAGATCTGCGGCCTTATCTCCGTCGTAGTCTTCAGGCACCGGAATATCTCCCAAAAGTCCCCACTGCTTAAAGATCGGCTCGGGGAGCGAGGTCGGCGTCGGCGTCGGCGTAGATGTAGGCGTCGGGGTCGGGGTCGGCGTCGGGGTCGGCGTCGGGGTCGGCGTCGGCGTCGGCGTCGGCGTCGGCGTGGCGGGCGGAGTAACCGTTGTGTCCTCCGTGGAGGTGTTGTTGGCCCCATTGGGGTCGGCTTCCACTCCTACCACCTTGGAGGTATTGGTAATCGTTCCCCCTGTTAGCGTGATAGTCCCCTGGATCGTGATGGTAACCTGGGCCCCTTTGGCCAGCGTTCCTAAGCTACAACTGATCGCGCCTCCCCCTACAGTACAGGTGCCTTGGGTGGAGGTGAGGGCCACAAAGTTCACTCCTGCCGGCAGCGTATCGGTGACCGTTACTCCGGTGGCCGCGTTAGGGCCATTATTGGTGACCAGGAGGATATAAGTCAGGTTTTGTCCCCTCAGCAAGGGGTCCGGAGTATCGGACTTGGTGATGGAGAGATCGGCTGCCGGATTAACCGTCGTGGACGCTATGGCCGTGTTATTGATCCCGTTGGGATCGGGTTCGTTCCCGGCTACCCCGGCTGTATTGATCATTACTCCTACCGCTTTAGAGGCTACCGTGAGCGTCACCGTAGAGGTGGTCCCATGAGCAAGCGTTCCCAGGTTACAGGTAACTATCCCCGCCGCCTGGTTGCAAGTGCCCTGGGTGGGGGTCGCCGATAGGAAGGAGCCGGTTCCTGGTAACGTGTCCGTCACCGCGATCCCTGTGGCCGTATCAGGCCCATTATTGGTCACCTTGAGGATGTAAGTGAGGTTCTGCCCCACCAGCACGGGGTCAGGACTGTCCACTTTGGTTATGGAGAGGTCCGCCACCGGATCGACCTTCGTGGACGTCGTGGTCTTGTTGTTGGTATTGGGGGCTAACCCATCGGGATCGAACTCGTTGCCCTCCACGCTGGCCTGGTTGAGGAGTACGCCGGCGGTCTTAGGCCTGACATGGATCGTGACGGTAGCGACGTTAAGACCGGCGGTGGACGATAAGGCGCCGAGATTACATAGGAGGGGGCTTGTCCCGCTACAGGTCCCCTGACTGGCCGAAACGGAATCAAAATCCACGTTCCCGGGGAGCGTATCGGTGACCATCACCCCGGTGGCATTAGAGGGTCCGTTATTGGTCACGGTAAGGGTATAGGTCAGGGTTCCTCCCGATAACACAGGGTCCGGGGCGTCTGATTGTGTGATGGAGAGATCAACCACCGGCTCGACCGTTGTAACGGCGGTAGCCGTATTATTAGGATCCGGATCGGGTTCCGTTGCGGTCACCGTTACCGTATTGGTGAGGGGTCCGGGCATCGAAGGGGCGGTTACCGTGATCGTGACCAGGGCGCTGGCGGTACTGGCCAGTATTCCCAGGTTGCAGGTGACCGTTCCCCCCACCTGTACACAGGCGGGGGAGCCGGGTGTGGACGAGACAAAGACCGTTCCTGCCGGTAGCGTATCCGTCAAAGTTACCCCCGTCGCCACATCGGGCCCGTTATTGGTCACCTTGATGGTATAGGTGATGTTCTGCCCGATCAATACAGAGCCCGGAGCGCCCGTCTTGGTAACGGAGAGATTGGCGGCGGCGGCGACCTTCGCCACGAAAGCATCGCTGCCGAAACTCCCCGTCACATAAGCATGACCGGAGGTATCCGCCGCAATACCCAGGCCTTGATCATCGGTGCTATCGCCCAGGTAAGCGTAATAGAGGACAGAGGCTACGCCGGAGAGGGAAGGGTTCAATTTTGCTACGAAGGCATCAAATTTACCCTTATTACCTTTATCATTTGAGAGGGAATTCACCGGAGAAAAGTCGGTGGACCCCGTCGTCCCGGTCACGTAGACATTTCCAGCAGGGTCCAGGGCAATGCCATGGCCCTCGTCGGTGCCGTTACCCCCCAGGTAGGTCGAGTAAAGGAGGGTGGAGCCTGTAGAATTCAGCGCCACCACGAAAGTATCCTGGGCGGTGCCTTTAGAAGCCTGGAAAGGAGTCACGGTAGGAAAGTTGGTTGAGGCGGTAGAACCCGTCACGTAGACTTTGTTAGAGGCATCCACCGCGATGCCAAAACCTTCATCGGCGCCATTGCCCCCCAGGTAGGTCGAGTAGACCGCGTCGTTACCTGCTGCATTTAACTTGGTTATGAAAGCGTCGTTGATGCCTCCACTCCCTAAAAGGGATTGCAGGGGGTTTACTGTTGGGAAGTTGGAGGAGGCCGTAGAGCCGGTTATATAGGCATTGTTCGAGGCATCCAAAGCGATGCTGTTGCCTTTATCGTTGCCAAGCCCGCCCAGGTAGGTCGCGTAAACGAGGTCCGCCGCCCCGGAACCGGCAGGATTTAACTTCACGACAAAGGCGTCCTGGAGACCGCCATTGGAAGCTCGAAAGGGATTTAACGTGGAGAAATCGGTGGAGTTCGTTGAACCGGTTACGTAGATATTATTGGCAGCATCCACCGCGATGCCGCGGCCCTCATCGGTCCCGCTGCCGCCCAGATAGGTGCCGTAAAGGAGCGCGGAACCCGTGGAGCTTAACCTGGCTACAAAGGCATCCGAGAAGCTGAAGGAACTGAGGCTATTACAGGTAGCATCCGTACCACAGGTAGTGTCCACGGCCCCTGTGGTCGTGGGGAAATCGGCCGATTTCGTAGAACCGGTCACGTAGGCGTTACCGGAGGCATCTATGGCGATGCCCAGGCCTTCATCGACGCCGCTGCCGCCAAGGTACGTGGAGTACAGCACCGCATTACCTGCGGCATTCAGCTTCGTCACAAAAGCATCGGAGTTAAAGCTGCCGCTTAAATTCTGCTGGAAGGGACTTGCCGTTGGGAAGTTAGACGAATCCGTAGAGCCGGTCACATAGGCGTTACCAGAGTTATCTACGGCGATGCTATTCCCTCGCTCGACGCCGTTACCGACAAGAAAGAAGGTGGGATAGCTCAATACCGGATCGATAATGAGCGGCCTGTTGGGGTCATAGGCGGCCACTTGAAAGCCCACCTCTGTCCGCTGCCCGTTATCCCGGGTCTCCGAGCCCAGGAGCGCATAGCTGCCGGGAACGATCTGCCTGACGCCGTTGATCTCCTGGTAAATAAGGGGTTTGTGAAAACGAAGTTCGCTGTCGGCCCTGCGCAAGACCAGGTCCCCTTCGGGGTCGATTTCCAGGCTATCCCCACCTTCCAGGACCAGCCTGATGACCCGGGGATCCGTGCCGGGGGCCACGACGAAGTCGTACTCCAATTGCCGCTGTTCGCCGGCCTGATGACCATAATAAATCAGATCTACCCCAGGATATATTCCTTGATATTTGACTTTGGCGTAGGTGGGAATGTGGGTGCGCCATTTTTGCGGATCGTTCCCACGGAGGTAATGGCTCTTGCCGGGTAACTCCTCCACCCCGGTGACCTGGGATGAGGGGTTGGCGCCGAGGAGTTGCATGCGCAAAACTAATCGGTCGCCCACTGTCTGTTGCGGGAGCGATAATACCGCCCCGGTGGCGGTCAGGAACAAGGTGTAACCGCTCCCCCGGGATAAGAACTTCACCTGATCGTCGCTTTGGCCTTGATTGACCTCGAAGCTCAAAGGCAGGTTACTAAAGACTGAGCGTACTTGAGCTGTTGGATCAGGTCTGGGCGGCGTGGAAGTCAAGGCGGATACCGATTCAACCCCCCCTCCTATAAATCCCATGAATCCTACCGCCAGACCGATCAGGCACTTGAAGCAATTTATTGAGCCTTTCATAAAAACACCTCTCCTCAGTTTGTAAATGGGGTTTCCTCGCCGCAAGGACAGACCTTGCCCTATAAATTTAACAAATTCGTATTCATTAACCCTTTCATGGTAATGAATCCTCTTAACAAACCCTATGGCTTGACACTCCCAGTTGGGCGCAAGGAACCTGCGTCTGCCGACCAGACGACCTGAAACAGCCGATGGGCATTTCAAGCAAAATCGGTGCCGAATTTAGCCCAGCTCCGCATATAGCTAAGTTCGTCATAGACTCCCTAAAAAGGGAAAATATAGTCTCACCAACCAGATCTCTCTGAGACAGACCGATGTTTCAGAGATGAATTAAGTGTTTCGTAGTGAGATTCTAACGATAAACCGAAGAGAAGAGAATTCTCCTACAGACCAGGCCTGGCTCAAGCCCTACCAGGTTTTCTTTTTTCGTTGCGTTCCAAAGGGCGTGAACGTTCGGCATGATACCGATTAGAGGATTATACCTCCGGCTGGAGGCTCAAGCCCTTAAGGAAGTCCGGATTCTTCCGGATTTTTAACGAGATGTATGTTCAACCAAGGTCAGTCCGATCTAATATTTAATCTCTTCTCCTTAACTAAAACCGCCTGCCGGGCTTCTAGCAGTTTTAACTCGCTTCGGATTCTGATAATTGGGTTGTTTCCAAGGCAAACTTTATGCCAGGGCAGAAGATCCCGATCTATAGGGTTTTTTCTGAGTTCTTACCCGTTAACTTCTAAACCCACCGTCAACTTTTTAGACGTTTTCAGAAGCCTTCCGGGAGATATGAGGAGGGATTATGGGACGAAGGCAGATCTATAAAGGTAACAGGTCAGCCCTTAATCATAGGATTTGATCAGCTTTTCATGAAGGATCAGCTCCCGGCCTGACGTAGAAATTTGGCCCCTTTTCCTCATGTCACTTAGCACTCGGGATACGGCTTCTCGGGAACTCCCAAGGGCTGCGGCTATTTCACGATGGGTGGGCATATTGGATATGACGATACCATATTTGGTAGAGACCCCGCGGGATTTCGCCAACTGCATTAATAGCTGAGCGACCCTCCCATAGACATCCAGAAAGGCCAGGGTCCCTATTTTTTTATCCATATTTCGTAACCTTCGGCACAGTTCCTTGACGATCTTTAAAAGTAAGATAGGATGGCTTTTCACTTGATTGATAAAATCTTTTCGCTGCATGCTGATCGCCTCTGTGTCCTCTAGGGCGATAACGTTGGCGGATCGCGGTTCGTCATCTAACAAGGACATTTCTCCGAAAAAATCTCCCTGCTTTAGTATCGAGAGAAGTAACTCCCGCCCATCTTCCCACCACAGAACCACTTTGACTCTTCCAGCCAGGATAATATAAAGCGTATCTCCAGGCTCATCCTCGCTTAATATGATGGTATTCTTCGGATAATGCTTTATTTTAGAGACCCGGCAGAGCATATCGATCTCTTCTTCTGCCAGATCATTAAAAAGAGGAATTTGTTTTAAAAACTGGTTTACCATCATAAGATTTTTCCCCCATCAAATAAGGTTTTTTTAACATCAGATAGGCTTTATCACACTCTATAACGTGTGTCAAGGTTAAGTTCCTGGGAGAGACGAAACCCTTGCTGTACGGACTGAGGCGCTCGCTCGCCGGATGGTTTGAGAGAGGCCTTATTTCTGCGTCCGTTTGCTAATTCGACTAAATTTCTTGACGGTTGCAAAAATATTTACTTTACTATTTATCAATCTTATGGAGAGAGCGCCGGCACAAACAACCCTCTACTTGGGACTATTCCTTGGAATCCTCAGCGTTTCCTGTGCGGCTATTTTCATTCGGCTCGCCGAGGCCCCTCCTTTAGTGATCGCGATTTATCGGATGGGGTTTGCAGCTCTGATTTTGCTACCTGTAACCCTCACGACCCGCCTTAAGGAGCTAAGTGATCTCTCCTCGCGGGAGGTGCTTTTATCCCTGTTATCCGGGTCTTTCCTCGGATTACATTTTGCCCTCTGGATTACCTCCCTGCGATATACTTCTATCACAGATTCTGTAGTCCTGGTTACAACCAGCCCCATTTTTGTGGGGCTTATCTCCCACTTCGTCCTTCGAGAACGGGTCTCCCGGAGATTGGGGGTGGGCATTCTCATCACCGTGTCGGGAGGAATTATGGTGGGCGCCGGCGGATATTCTGCGGGAGAAGCCAACCTTTGGGGAGACTTCCTGGCGTTGGCCGGGGCCGTTATGATGGCGCTTTACCTTCTCTTAGGAAGGAAGCTCCGACAGCGTCTTTCTCTGACGGCTTATATCTTTCTCGTCTATACCACCGCCTCGCTTCTCTTAGTTTTTCTAGGTCTCCTGCTTAACCTTCCCTTGCAGGGTTATTCCTCACAGACTTACCTTTTATTCCTGCTCTTGGCCCTCATTCCCACCATCATCGGCCACTCTTCCTTCAATTGGTCCTTAAAATACCTCCCGGCGCCTGTGGTCTCCGTAAGCATCTTAGGGGAACCCGTTGGGGCTTCCTTACTCGCCTATTTCTTTTTAAAAGAAATTCCGACCATTGTAGAAGTTTTAGGGGGAAGCCTGATCCTGGTGGGAATTTACATAGCTTTAGGTAAAGATAGAAGTCGGTAAGAAAGCCCAAGGTCACCGTACAAGGGCGGTCATGGCTACCTTTATCCCTTCGACGAAGCCCCAAACGGGTTTTGGCCCTTCGCTTTTTGATTTTTCCTTCTTCGGGGCCTCCCCTGGGGGTAAACTTAGGTCAGCCGGGCTTTTTTTATGCTATTCTGGCATGGATATTGCTCCTCTAAGCTTCTAGGATATGGATAGGGCCTTGAGAAGCGCGTCACACGGTTTTTGGGGGGAGCATAAGGCCCGGTTCTACCCGATGTCGACTTGAAACCGGTAAGAGCGAGTCGCACGGTTTTTAGGAGACGAATTGATGAGGGCAGGTCGCGTTTTGATAAACGTACTGATAACGCCTTTGGACCCGGTGCTGACCGAAGTTCCCATAAACTCGGAGGTACCTGATTTCAGTAGAAACTTTTGCTTTTAACTCCTTGGTTCCCATGGGAGCGCCAACGGATTTGGAAGTATCTGGGAGGTCGATATGCAAGCTTCCACGCAGGATCAGAATGGACTCGATCCGAAAATCCTTAACTTCTATCGCCAGGCATTGATCCTTTTGAAGGAATCTAAGGTGCCGTTTCTCATTGGGGGGGCCTATGCGTTTGCCCGCTACACGGGAATTGTGCGTCACACAAAAGATCTGGATATCTTCCTTCACCCCAGAGATTGTAATCGTGCCCTGGAGGCCCTCTCGGCGGCTGGTTACAAGACCGAGCTCACAGATTCCGTCTGGATCGGGAAGGCCTTTTATGGGGATGATTATGTCGATATTATCTTCAGCTCGGGAAACGGCATCGCTGAGGTGGATGATCTTTGGTTTGAACATGCCGTCGAGGAGAAGGTTCTGGGCATGCCTGTCAGGCTCTGCCCGGTGGAAGAAACCATCTGGTCGAAGGGGTTCGTCATGGAGCGAGATCGTTATGACGGCGCGGATGTGGCGCATCTTCTACGTGCCTGTGCTGAGGACCTTGACTGGCCCCGCCTGCTTCGCCGCTTCGACCCTCAATGGCGGGTTCTCTTCAGCCACCTTGTTCTCTTCGGTTTCATCTACCCGTCTGAGCGCTCTCGGATCCCGAACTGGATCCTGCAAGAGTTGACAAGCCGTCTACAGGACGAGATGCGCAGTGCGGCCCCCAAGGACAGAGTCTGTCAAGGTACGCTCCTTTCCAGGACTCAATACCTGGCGGATACGGAACTTTGGGGCTATCAAGACGCGAGGCTCATCTCCAAAGGAAGGTGATTACCGAAGAAATCCCATCCCAGAAGCAGCAGCCGAAAGGACAGGAGGAAACCATGTCAACCCCAAAGGAGGTGCTACGGGTAGCGGCGGTAGGGGATATCCATTGCACGAAAACCTCTCAGGGAGCTTTACAGCCGTTGTTTTCGCAAATCAATGAAAGGGCCGACGTGCTTTTACTATGTGGAGATCTTACGGACTATGGGCTGCCGGAGGAAGCGTACATCCTTGCAAAGGAATTGACCGTTGCTGTAAAGATTCCCGCGATTGCCGTGCTCGGGAATCATGACTACGAATCTGGAAAGCAAGAGGAGGTCCAACGGATCCTCGGTGAGGCCGGCATTATCGTATTAGATGGGGACGCTTATACGTTTCACGGGGTCGGTTTCGCGGGCGTCAAAGGTTTCGCCGGGGGCTTTGGCCAGTGGGTCCTGGGGCCCTGGGGCGAGGAGAGCATTAAGCGCTTCGTCCACGAGGCAATTAACGAGGCGTTAAAGCTGGAAGCTGCGTTAGCGAAGCTGAACACGACCCAGCGGATCGCCATCCTTCACTATTCTCCCATTCGAACGACCGTCGAGGGAGAGCCCCCTGAGATCTTCCCTTTTTTAGGATCCAGCCGGCTCGAGGAGCCGCTGAATCGTTATCCGGTGACGGCCATCTTCCATGGCCACGCCCATCATGGCAGCCCAGAGGGACGAACGGCCCGCGATGTCCCGGTCTACAACGTGGCGGCGCCCTTGTTGCGAAAAGTTTACCCGGATCAGCCGCCGTTTCGGCTGATAGAAATCCCCCTCCCCCCGAAGACCTAGACGTAACGGCTTGCATCCCCGCCGGCTTGGCCCAGCTACGCCCTCTGAGTTCATCCGGGCATGTGGGCGTCGCTGCCGAGATAGCCCACGTCCGTTTTTGTTGGGGCTGCCGGGCTAGGATTCGAACCTAGATGAAGGGATCCAAAGTCCCTGGTCCTACCAGTTAGATGACCCGGCAGGGCCCTGTCTTTTGTGAATCCTTCCGTCCCGGGCGGCTTAAAGGGACGAGCCGTTCAGCTTAAGGAGAAGCTCGCATACCCGGGGCGACTTCTCCAGCCTCGATGCGAAGGGGCGGCGCCATGGGGGCGTCACGCAGTGAGATGGCGTACGAACCAACGGGTCGCAAGCCGCGCGACCTCTTCCAGGGCCCCAGGTTCCTCAAAGAGGTGGGTTGCCCCAGGGAGGATCTCGAGCTTCTTTTCCCCCTGGAGCCGCTGCAAGGCCTCCCGATTCAAGTCGAGCACCAGAGAATCATTCCCTCCTACGATGAGGAGGGTGGGGGCCTGAACGCGAGGCAAATCCGGTCCTGCCAGATCAGGGCGCCCGCCTCGTGAAACGACCGCCCCAATAGCGTTGGGCCGTTGCGCCGCCGCGACCAGGGCGGCGGCGGCCCCGGTGCTTGCACCAAAATAGCCAATTTTAAGGGATTGGGTCGCCGGAGCCTTTACAAGCCAATCCGTAACGCCCCTAAGCCGCTCGGCAAGTAGCGGAATATCAAACCGGAGGTGCCGCAGTTGCGCGTCTGCCACCTCCTCCTCGGGGGTGAGAAGGTCCATCAGGAGGGTGGCAAGTCCCGCCTCGCGAAGTACTTGCGCGACATACCGATTTCGCGGGCTATGCCGACTGCTCCCGCTCCCATGGGCGAAGACCACAATTCCCTGGGCGCCCTCGGGCATCTCCAGATTCCCTTCAAGGGTGACCCGCCCCGTCGGGATCTGAACCAGGCTCTCTTCCCCCTGTCTTCTTGTGAATCGGTTCATTCCCATCTCCTCCCTCACCGATAGGTTGCACCCTCCACGGCTTAATAGCGAAATATAGCGGCCAGCGGGCTACGATTCTGATCGTCGGGAATCTGTCCGGGGTCGACGACGTAAACGTTTCCTCTATGGAGGAAGGTTTGAGCCGCTGCTAAATCCAATAGATCCTCGTCCCCAGGCTCTGCGCTCGCGTGCAGATGGATCTCGTTCGTAGCGGGATCAAAGGTCCCCCATCGTTCCACGCCGAGAGCCACAAACAGGGATTCTACACGACCATAATGGGCCGCCGGAACGATCTCTTTAATATCATTGGAAGTTCGTCCGCTGCTCACAAGTTGCCTGTACTGATCGGCGGCCTCCCTTTGAGCTTTCTGGAAGTAAGGCTGCACGAGGGCCCAGGCCTGCTCGTGTAATTCTTCCGCCCTTACCCCCTCCGGGTTCCCTGGAATCCCCTCGTCCATCAAGTGCCGATACGTGTTTGCCTCCCTGTAGATCGGAAAAAGGTACTCCACTCCGGCTAGCACCAGAGGGGCGCGTTCATCCCGCAGCAACTTATGCAATCCGGCATCGATCTGATGGAAGTAGCGGAGGATATCGTCGTGGGGCTCACGCTTATCATCCGTGCCGCCAACCCCATGGCCGGAAAGGGGCATTATCTTGCCGCTCGCCCTGCCTTGAGAACCTGGATAGAAATGGCTCTGCTTTTCATAATCATCATACTTGAGAGCCTCCGCACGACTCTTCGGTATGCCCTCCAGATCGATCTCTTCAATATGATAGCGCGTCCCTCGAAGGACTCTGACTTCGTTTTGGCTGAGGGCAAGCACATAAAATTGCCCATCTCCGCTCAGCAGGGGAAGAAGCGACTTGATGTGGAAACGGTCGGTAACCACTACCAATTCCTTCAGATCGAGCGGGAGGCGGTAATAACGAAAAAACTCCGGGGAACGGAACAGGGCTATTCCGTCGAGGAGATGCCGCCAGAAATCCGTATCCTTCAGGAGCGCTTGAACGGGGGCTAACAACTCCTCTACATCTAAATGGTCTGGACCGCCTGCAACCAGACGTTCTTCGGCCTCCCGGAGCATATTCTTAAATCGAATGGGGTTCTGTTGAATCTCTGCCCCTCCCTCCCGATGCGTGGGCATAAAAATAGAAACACAGGGTCCTTTGCGTTTCTCCACCAAGGTCTTGAGTTCATCTCTGGATAATACCTCCATGTCAGGGACCTCCCTCCCTTCCTAAACCCTTTAGGGCTCATGCTTTACTATGCTCCTTGATAAATTCTTTAACCTCTTCAAGGGCCTGTAAGAGATCTTGGAGCCGTTGTGGTGATGCCCTTTTTAAGATATTTTGATCTACCAACGGGTAAAGGACCAGACGTATCAGTTCGGTAGCCTGAAGGGCACCTTTGATATGTCTGTCGATCATATGCTCTTGAATTTCCGGTGTGGCTTGCATAGATAACCCCCTCTTTTTAAAACCTCTTCGGTCTCTTCGTTTCCCTCTTATCCTTAATCTGATACTAAATGGCAGCAAAATCTATACCTCCCGGCGAGCTATGCTGGAGAAGTATAAATAAGTAAAAATCGGGTACAAATTATGCAGCATAGGGGTTTGGAGAGGGAAATTAAAATTAACCCACTCCGAGGGAGATCGGCAACCCTTTCTCCCTGTAGGTTTTGAATTTACAAGGAGAGATACCCTTTGCGGTATCCTTCCCCGCTAAACGATCAAGGAGGTTAAGCGATGGCACTCGAAAGATGGCGCCCTTTTTCTTCCCTCGAAAGATGGGAAGAGCCCTGGGACCCCTTTAGAATGCTCTCTCAGATGCAACGAGAGATGAACCGCTTATTTGAAGGCTTCGGAGGCCGTATGCTGGAGCCCGCCTCCATGAGGGAATGGTATCCCCCCCTGGATGTGGCTGAAACGAAGGATGAGATGGTCGTACGGGCAGAGATTCCAGGTATGAAACCTTCAGATATTAACGTTTCCATAGCCGATAACACCCTGCTGATTGAAGGGGAACGAAAACAGGAAGAAGAGACTAAAGGAGAAAACTACTATCGGCGGGAGCGGATGTATGGAGCCTTTAGGAGAGCCGTCCCCCTTCCTACTGGAATTCAGGCGGACCAGATTAAAGCCAGTTATCGGGACGGGATTTTGGAAGTGAGACTTCCCAAGCCGGAGGAAGCCAAAGCTAAGCAGGTAAAGGTGAACGTGGAATCTAAAGCCCAAGGCCAGGCCCAAAAAGCTGCTGGCAGTACGGCCTCCCAATCCAAAGAAGCTTAAAACTGAGGAGCCGGAAATTGGTTCAGAGTAAAAGAAAACCCCTCTTTGGGCAAAAGAGGGGTTTAGAATGAATGCCCCATGTGGGATATTCCGTCGAGTATTTCGGGATTTTAAGACGCCGAGGCTTTCAGAAGAGGTGATTACGAGGGTAGGGGTCAAGATTACCCCCGGCTAAAACCATTCGCGTAAGCGGGCTTTATTCGCCCGTTTACGCATATTCCCACGGATGTCCAAGTTAGACGATCTGGACGATAACTCCGAGGATGCCGATGAAAGATGGAAAGGAAAGATACCTTCAAACACCGGATCTCGATGTCCAGGCCCCGCCCTGGAAGCATAATCCTTCTTCTTGGAGGCATCGGGTCCCGATCTGCCTGCTGGCAGGTGTTGCCTTTCTAATTGCCTCGTACATGGCTCTATATCAGTGGAGGCTGATCAACAACGTTTGGGATCCGGTCTTTGGAGCGCAGACACAAAAGGTCCTTGACTCTAAGGTCTCCGAGCAAATACGCCGATGGCTTCATGTACCGGATGCAGCCCTCGGTGCGGTTGCTTATCTCGGAGACGCGATGTTGGGGCTTGCGGGCTCAACTCGCCGCTGGCAATATCGTCCATGGATGGTTTTACTCTTCAGTCTGGACGTGATCCCGCTTGGGATGGTGAGTGCGATTCTGGTTGTACTTCAAGGTGTTGCCGTAGGGGCCTGGTGCTTTCTCTGTTTGGTGACGGCGGGAATCTCTCTCATCCTCATCGCTCTTGCCTATGACGAGGCCTGGTCGAGCCTATTGTATCTACGTCGGGTTTGGCGAAAGACGCGAAGTACCCGGATTCTCTGGAATACCTTCTGGGGGTGGCCCTCACGGGCGGCTGATGAGGCCGCGCAGGTTACGAAGGGAGGGTCGTGATGTGGGCGCGGGTGATCGAAATAATGCTTGGCTTCTGGCTCGTCATCAGTCCCTTCATCTTTCACCACCCCGCGGATCAGAAGACCCTCTGGATCAACGACTTGTCCTGCGGCTTTGCCACCGTCGCGCTGGCTCTTTTCTCCTTGTGGTATCCCCTCCGATATGCGCACCTCGCCCTTATAGGGGTCGCCCTCTGGCTCATCGGATTTGGCTACCTCACGTCGCCTTATCCCTCCCCGCCTGCTTTACAGAATAACATCCTTGTGGGACTGTTGCTCCTGATGCTCGCGATTGTTCCAAACGAAGCAAGCCTTCCCCCTCAATCCTGGAGGGACTTCTCCTCAGAAGAGAAATCTTCCAAAGATAGGATCTCAGGAGGGGCGTGAATCCTGACGGATAACCGGCTCTAACCCTTTCAGGACATCTTGACACCTGGAGAAGTCCGCCCGCTTTTTGTCTGTATCCGCCAGGCTATTAGAAAAGTACATGACACAATCTGGGTTTTGAGAATGTTTCATCCCGTAAGTATGTCCTAATTCATGGAGGGCTTCTTTTAAGGTCCGCTCCCGAAATAGCTGCTCATCTGGAGGTAGTCCATAAAATTCTTGCCTCAGCCGGGTTAGAGAGATAAGGGCCATTTTACCGGGACTTTCGGCCTCTCCAAAGACAAAGTTAAGGGAGGGGACGAACAGATCTACGTCCACGACCATAAGGACCTTATCGTAGTTCCAGGCCTGCCTGTCCCCGGTCCTACTCAAGATAACCGACGAGTGGTATTGCTTACGCCGGGCATCATAGGCATAGGTAGGAAGGGGAAGGGCCGGAAGTTCTTCGACCCGTGCGTAAAATCGCTTCTCCAGTTCGGCTCCCAGCCAGGTTAAAAGTTCCGAAGAGACTTCCCCCAGCGGGAGAAGGCCGATACGATCCAGTTTTCTCTCCGAAGCGACTTCCGTCGTCCATAAATTCATGGCTATCAGGATGTCAAAGAAGATCATAAGAGCTCTGCCTTCTGTTTCTGGGATTAGACATCTTCCCTTTCGATAAGGTCAGACATTAAGCCCCTTTCCTTTAGCGCTCGCTCTTACATCATAGTACGTAATGAGTCTTGAGCTACGTTTAAAGCCGATGTAGGCCCAGGCCCATTGGACAAGGACCAGGATACGGTTATCGAAGCCGATCAGGAAGTAAATGTGAATGATGAGCCAGGCCAGCCAGGCAAACAGTCCTGAGATATGAACACGCCCGAGGTTGGCCACTGCCGCTGCGCGTCCGATCGTGGCGAGGCTCCCTTTATCGTTGTAGATGAAGGGTTTTCGGGGTTTTCCCTGGAGATCCGCCTGAATATTTTTGGCCGCATGGCGGCCCATCTGAATGGCGGCGGGGGCGACCCCTGGGACCTTTTTACCTTCGGCGTCCGTTAAGGAGGCAAGATCCCCGACGACGAACACCTCGGGATGATTTACGATCGAGAGGTCGGCCTGGACCTCCACGCGGCCACTCCTATCGAGGGGCGCCCCGAGGGTGGCGCCCAGGGGGGACGCGGCCACCCCGGCGGCCCAGAAGATGTTTTCCGTTTCAATCCGCTCCTGGCCGATTCGTACAGCGCCCGGCTCGATGCCCGTAACCTTCGTGTTGGTTCTGACTTCAACGCCCAGCCTCTCCAACTGTTTTCTGGCGCTTGCCGATAGATCTTCTGGGTAGGTCGGCAAAACGCGGGGGAGGCCTTCCAGGAGGAGAATCCGGGCGGTCCTGGGGTCGATGTGGCGAAATTCCTGGGATAAGGACCGTTTCGCTATCTCCGACATGGTCCCTGCGAGCTCGACGCCCGTTGGACCTGCCCCTACGATCACAAAGGTAAGGAGCGCCTCCCGTCGCTTGGGGTCCGGTTCCCATTCTGCCTTCTCGAAGGCCAGGAGAAAACGACGTCGGATTTCCGTGGCATCCTCGAGGGTCTTCAATCCCGGTGCTAACGTCGCCCATTCGTCATGTCCAAAATAGGAGTGGGTAGCGCCGGTGGCGACGATCAGGTAATCGTAAGAGATCTCTCCCTCGGTGAGCTTCACCCGGCGAGCATTCACGTCCACAGCGACGGCCTCCGCCAGCATCACTTCCGTGTTGCGCTGACGACGCAGGATACGCCGAATCGGTTCTGCGATCTCGCCCGGGGAAAGGGCCGCAGTCGCTACCTCGTAGAGCAAAGGCTGGAAAAGGTGGTGGTTACGACGATCGATGAGAGTAATCCGTACGGGCGCCCTCCGTAACTCTCGTGCAGCGTAGAGCCCCCCAAATCCTCCGCCAATGATCACTACCTGGGGTCCGGTCTCACTTGTCATTGGATGCTCTCCTGTGATATTCGTGAGGCTTTTATAAGATCTTGGCCATCGGCGCTTCGAACCTTCGGCCTTTCAAGATCCTTGCTAAGCCGGTTAATGTCTAATAAACACGTCCCATTTCTCCCCAAGGGCCCCTCTGCCCTTCGACCCGGTATAAGTGGGCCCTGGCCCCTCTGCCCTTCCTTCTGGGTTATCCTCAAAAGTCCAGGCGTTGGCGATCCTCAAAGAACCTCTCCCAGGCATTTCCGTGCTCTTGGATCAGTTCCGGCACGTTCTTGAGGGTGAAGTCTGAGATCTTAACCCCTTGCTCGAGGTTCTCCCAGGTTAGTGGCATCGAGACGGTCCCCCCTGGTTTTGCGCGAACGCTGTAAGGAGAAACCATGCTCTTACCTTTGGCATTCTGGAGCCAATCGACGTAAACTTGTCCCTTTCGTCGCCCGGCAATGGCGCGTTCCACCGTCGATAGCTCCGGCACACGGCTCACTATCTCTTCGGCCAGCCGGTGAGCAAAGTCCGCAACTTGCTCGTAATCATGCTTCAACTGAAGGGGCAGGTAGAGGTGGATACCGGAGGAGCCGGAAGTCTTTGGGTACGCTCGCAGGCCCCGCGTTTCCATCACCTTTCGGGCCACCCCTGCGACCTTCAAAACATTTCTCCAAGGCGCCCCCCGCGGGTCGAGATCCAGCACTAACCAATCGGGATGGGTGATATCCTGCACCCTCGAGTGCCAGGGATGTTGTTCGATCGTCCCAAGATTCACCAGGTACAAAAGCGAGGGGAGATCCGTGTAGACCGCGTAGTCGATCTCCCGACCCTGCTCGTTCAGCATCTTTACGGTCCGAACATACGCCGGGGCGTGCTGAAGATCATGCTGAAAGAACTTGGGGGCGTTAATCCCTCGCGGATAGCGCTGTAAAATGGCAGGACGATCCTCGAGAAAAGGCTTAATCAACGGCCATATCTGGAGGTAATAGCTCAAAAGCTCAAACTTACTGATTTTTTCCTGAGGCCAGTAGATACGATCAAGGCTCGTAAGTGCTACGGATCTACCCCCGATCTCAACGATGACGTCGCCCTTGGGGTTTTTGAAGGCCAGGAACTCCTCCCGGGATATCACGGGCCCCTCAGGCTCCAAAGCCCGCCTGATTTGGGTCGATTGGGTTTTAGACGTCTTTTTAGCTGCCATGGTCCCTCACTCCGGCGCCAAAAGCTGCCGGTTTTTAAATTCCTCTATACCATATAATATGATGCACTTCCATAAGTGCAAGAACGGTTCCGGCAAATAGATTGATATCTCTTCGAGATCGGTAGAACGTGGGGGTAGCTTCCTGTGCCTGTCCGGCGCCCTAACGAACACAACCATCACCCGACAAAACTGCCTTGACATTTGATTCCATCCACTATATAAGTTAGTTAATGAGATCTAATTTCCAGAAGCCTATACTGGGTATAACCTTAGTCATATCGATGGTTATACACGTTGTCCTTATTTTGGCTGTTCCCAGCATTCGGATGGTTCCCTCTTCTTCCGGGGTTCCCTCCTCTTCTTCGGGAGAGTATACCGAAGTCCAGCTAATAGGGACGGAGGAAGTTCAGGCCCCTGTTTCTTCTCAGGAAAACCTTTTAGCCGAGGTTCAAAAGACCGGTCGAGTTACCCAGGAAGTGCCTACGAAACTCGATGTAACAGAGCCCGAGCCCGCTCCCCTTAAAAAGCCTGATCTTCTGGCTAAAGCCCAGGACCTCCAAAATAAAAACCGTGACACCGAAGGGAAGGCCCTGGAGGATTCCTCAGAGGAGAGATCTTCTCAACCTTCAAAACCCCTCCCGGATCTTACTTCCCTAAAGGTCACTAACCCAGAGAGGCTTCCTGAGGAAGCTACCAGGGATCGTATCTCTAAGGTGGGAGAGCCTACCAGCAAGGAGACACCTCAACTCAAAGATCCGATTTCCACCGTACCTGAGCAAAAGCTTCAGACTACGTTAAAACAGCCCCAGGCGCTCCCTCAGCCCCAGGACCCGGCCCCTGTTCCTCGGGCCCCCGGGATGCCGGACACCCTTTCGGAAGCCGTTCCATTACCTAAAGAAGAGGCCTCCTCGAAGAGGCCGGTCCCGGAGTCTTCTCTGACAGCGTCGAACCCGAACCCTGTTCAGCCTGAGCAGGTGGATAAAAGGCCTGAAGGGGAAGTTCCCTTAGATCCGACCGTCCACAAGGAGACGCCGATCCAGTTGAAGGATCCCATGGCTGCGATCCCTGAGCAGGAGATCAAGCCCGTCCTAAAGCGGCCAGGACCTGCCGTGAAGTCCCAGGATCCCGCTCCCCCCCTGCAGGCGCCGGAAATGCCGATAGCCCTTCCGGAGCAGGCCCCGTTGCCCAGGGAAGCGGATTCGTCTAAAGTACAGATACCCGATCTGAGCAAGCCGGGCCCGGTATTTGTCCAACCCGACCAGGCAGGTCAAATCGCCAAGAGCGAGGTTCCGGTCGAGCAAAGTGCCAAGGAGACGCCGCAGTCTAAAGATAAGACCCCGGCTAAGTTAGAAGATCCACTTTTAACCCAGGAGGGGTTGAAACCCCAGAGACCTGAACCTACATCGGAAGAGCCTATAGGATCCCTCCGCCCCCCTTCTGAAACGATCCCTCAAGTGGTCCAGAAAGAGCCCGCTCCAGAGCAGGAGCGTTCCAAACAAACCCAGGTTAAACAACGCACGGTGGAGTTAGAAAATAAAACCGACCTCCAGGTTCGTAAAGATGACCCCGAGGTAAAGCCTGGAGAAGGGGATAAAGAAACTCCCGGGGTTAAGGATAAAGTTCTTGTCCTGGCCGAGCAGACGGCGCCGGAAAAATTACCCCCTTCTGAAAAGAACCGGACAAGCCCCGAGGAACCTGCCCCGGTGGTACAAGCCCCGGTCGAGGTCTCCGGCACAAATGGGGATCAAGGCGTTCCTACCCTGGCTCAGGAAAGCTCAAAAAAACGGAAGATGGTCGAAAATCTTCAGGTAGCCCCTCCGGCGGTCAGGCCGGAAGTAGGAGCCGTCAGGGAGTCCTCCCTACCGGACGCCGTGTCGAGCCCGTCTTTAACGACCCCTAAGGAGGTCCCTGAGACCCAGGACCCTGTAGCGCTCGCTCCCCCGGCCCCCACCATCAGGAAAAATACGTCAGCTCCCCCGATGACATCGGAGAGTTTGCCCCTCGGGGAAGCCTTAGCTTATAACATGGGGTTCCGGACGGCGACCGTTCCCGGCCAAGGTTTACCTTCGGAGCTCGGTTCTTCCAAGAGCTCCCCGGTTCCAGGTTTAGGAGACCTTAACCCTGCTGAGCCTCAGAAAAATTCCTTTGGAGTTCCGAGGCCCAAAGAGGAAGTTAAAAGGGAAGCCGTCAGAGACCCCAAAGCGTCTGTTTTACCGCCTCCTCTTGCAGATCCCGGGCATAAAGAAGGGTTAGCCATTCCCCTCCCCAAAAGTCCTCCTGCTAAATTCCAGATCCAGGGGCCAGCCGGAACCCGGGAGATTATCTTTCAGCCCAACCCCCCTAAAGTGGATATTCACGTAGAAGGAGACGTGGTCTTAAAGTTTTGGATTTTGCCCGATGGGACCGTAGGTAGAGTTATTCCTCTAAAAAAAGTGGACGCCCAATTGGAACAGGCTGCGATTAACTACATTCAAAAATGGCGATTTGCTCCCCTACCCGGGAACGTTCCCCAGGAAGAAGAATGGGGCATCATCCCTATCAAGTATAAGCTCAAGTAAGTTTGGAGGAATTTTATCCCCAGAGGACCCGGGCGGACATAGATCAGAGCCCAAACGGGTTTAGCAGCGAGGGCAGGGAACTATCCCCGTCACCGGGGAGGGGTAGGGGCGAACGGCCCCTAAAACTTCCGCATCCTCGGTTTGACCTCCGGGTTGACCCAGTATTTCGGATAACCCTGCGTTAAGACCTGTACAGCCCCTTCTGCGACCTTTACATGGAGCTCCTGATAGGCCTCCTCCGTATAAGAGGCGTAGTGGGGGGTGACGACGAGGTTATCCAGGGTCAGCAAGGGGTCGTTGGGATCCGGGGGTTCCTTTTCCATGACGTCCAGGCCGGCCCCGGCGATCCAACCTTCCTTGAGGGCTTTATAAAGAGCCTGACCGTTTACGATGGGGCCTCGCGCAGTGTTGATGAGGTATGCGGTGGGTTTCATCTTTTTGAACTCAGCCTCTCCGATCATACCTCGAGTCTCCTGGGTTAGAGGGCAATGGATAGAGATGATATCGGAACTTCTCAGCAACTGTTCCAACGGAACCAGCTCGACCGCGTAGGTCTGGAGGGATTCCTTAGAGAGGTAGGGATCATAAGCGATCAGGTTGAAACCGAGGGCAAGGGCCCTTTTGGAGAAGGCTCGGCCTATGTTTCCAAATCCGATGATGCCGAGGGTTTGTCCTCTAAATTTGTAGATAGGTTTAGCCGGTTGCCGGGTCCAGATTCCTTTTTTCACCAGGTTGTTGAGCAGGACGACCTTTCGGGTGGCGGCTAGAAGCAGGGACATCGCCGTATCCGCGACCTCATCCCAGCAGAAATCCGGGACGTTGGCTATGCAAATTCCGGCCTCGGTCGCCGCCGGGATGTCTACGGTGTCCACTCCGATTCCGTAACGGACGATGGCCCGGCATTTATCCAGAGCCGCGATAACCCGTTTTGTAATGGGGATGCCCGTGCTCAGAAGCACGTCAGCATCTCGGCAACGGGCCACCACATCCTCCTCAGTTTCGCACCTTTCTGCAACAAACTGAGCCCCCGCTTTTTCGATGATTTCCCTCTCTATATCGACGCTTTCCCATCTTTGGGCATCGGTCATGATAACTTTGAACATAGCCTAAAATTATGAAGGACGAATGCAGAAGGAGGCCGCAACCCCAGATAAGCGTCGACGCCCGCAGATATACTCCGCTTTTACCCACGCCCATCGGCGGTTTGCAGCATCGCTCATCATTTATCGTTCATTACCGATTTAAATTTTCTCCCACATCCACCAGATAAATCTGGTTATCACGCTCCCAAGGGGGATGGCCTCATCGATAACCAGATCCGTCTTGGTCAGGACCTGATCCTGGAGCTTGACAACAATTTCCCCGACTTTATGTCCCTTTTGAACAGGAGCTTCCAGCGTATCTACGAAATTAACAAATTCCGTCTTCAGAAGACCTTCTTCCCCTTTCTTGATGAGAACCCCGACGTCTTGAGCCGGAACCGGTTTTACTTTGTAAACTTTACCTTTCGAGATCGTGACCTCTTTATCGACCGTGAAACCTTTTTTAAATAAGGCGACTTTTTTATAGGTATTAAAGCCCATGGAAAGGAGCTTGGTGGTCTCTGAAAATCGGATCCTGGAGTTAGAAACCCCCATGACGACAGAAATCAGCCGCAGATCATCCCGTTTCGCCGTAGCGCACAGATTAAAACCCGCCTCATCCGTATATCCGGTTTTAAGGCCATCCAGCCCGGGAAAAGAACCTAACAACTTATTCGTGTTCGTCAGGGTGAAACTCCCGTTTCGAAAGGTATCCTCCCGGGTAGAGGACCAATGGAGGACTTCCGGATGCTTGATCAACTCCCTGGCTAGAAGAGCTATGTCGTAGGCGCTGGTGTAATTCTCCTCTTGACCTTTGCCCGGAGGCAACCCGTGAACGTTGGCAAAGGTGGTATCATTCATCCCTAGTTCCTTAGCCCGCTGGTTCATGAGTTGTACGAAACTCTCTGTGCTTCCGGCAAGGTATTCTGCCACTGCCGTAGCGGCATCGTTTGCGGAGGTGATCGCGACCGCTTTCAGCAGCTCTTCCAGAGGAAAAACCTCCCCTTCCTTCAAATAAACCTGGTGGCCTCCTATTTTACTCGCCCAGGCCGAAGCCGTAACCGGATCTGTGAGCTTAACGGAACCTTGCTGGACCTTTTCCAGGGCGATAAGGATCACCATCATTTTAACTAAAGAGGCAGGGACCAGCCTTTGATGCATGTTCTGTTCAAATAGGATCTGTCCGGTATCCGCATCCATAAGAAGAGCAGCTTTATAAGGCGGCGTGTCCCCATCTTCTTCTTGCCGCGCTAACTGGCGTTTCTTCGCTGCATAAGCCGAATCTGAATAAAGAAATAAAAAAAGATAACCTGCTATTAAAACCAAACAAAGACATTTATATATCGTCGATTTCATGGCTTATTCTCGAGGATACAGTTAGAAGTTCCGGTTAGCCAGCTAGCTGGTCTGTCAGTCCGTATAAACATCATGGTCCACAATGTTTACACTCAGAGAACCAACGGGCCAACGGGCCAACGGGCCACTACGGTAGAGTTTCTACGACCTTTTGCCTCTAGCCCAGCAAGGGCGATCTGCTTATCGGGAACGACCCATCACCCTCCCCTCCAGCTCCCAGGGAGCCACCGGTTTAGGGAGTTTAAAGGGGTTCCCATAAAGACCCCCCCGGAGCTAAAAAGGTTGAGAGGCTACCATAAACCATCCACTGCTACGGAGCTAAAAGACCGCCCCTTGTTTGGAGACAGAAAAGGATCCCCTCGTTCTCACAACCCAGATCTCGATGCCTTATAGAATAGACTTACCCATGGCCGAGGAAATCAGCTCGACCCCCAACTCTGCGGTAGCGTTCATATGATCTAGAATCGGATTGACTTCCATCAATTCAAGGGAGCTGAGTTTTCCCGAGTCGGCTATCAATTCCATGGCCAGATGTGCCTCCCGGTAGCTGAGCCCACCCCGGACGGGGGTACCCACCCCTCCAGCCACGCCGGGATCCACGACATCCATGTCTATACTCACGTGAATGCCGCTGGTACCCCAACCGGCCACCTCCAGGGCCTCCAAGATAACGTGCTTCATTCCCAGTTCGTCGATATCTCGCATGGTAAAAACCTTGACTCCCGCGTCATGTACAAGCTTTTTCTCATAAGGGTCTAAATTACGGACTCCTATCAGGACCGTATTCTCGCTGGAGACTTTTGGAGAATATCCTGCGATCTCTACCAAAGGAGGGGCTCCATATCCCAGGCAAACGGCCAGAGGCATACCATGGATGTTACCACTGGGGGTCGTTTCCGGGGTATTCATATCCCCATGGGCATCAAACCAGAGCAAGCCTATCTTCTCCGAGCGCTCACGGTAGTAAGCGGATAGGCCTGAGATGGTCCCAATAGCAACGCTATGATCCCCCCCCAGGACGATGGGGAAAAATTGTTGAGCCATACACGCTTTAACGACCTTGCAAAGGCTCTCGCAGGTCTCGGCAATTTCAGGAAGGTACTTGGCGCGAGGATCTCCATGGTGTTGGGTCTCGGGGATAGGAACCGAGATATCTCCGTGATCTACGACCGTATACCCGAGTCGCTCTAACTCTCGACGGATCCCTGCGATCCTCAGGGCGCTAGGTCCCATATCCACACCCCGTCGCCCACTCCCCAGATCCATGGGGACCCCTACGATTTTAACTTGCTTCAACCCCATTTGGATCATCCTTCGCCCGTTGTCCGTTGCAGGTTCTCAGGGGCCATCTGCCGGACCGCCCCTCCCCCGAATACGATAAAGGCAACGGACAATAGGCTAAAGATAAAGCCGATGTTCCCGGATGTATCTTTCCACCGATTTGGGAACGAGATGGCTAATAGAAAGACCTTTCTTGATCCGATCCCGGATCATCGTGCTGCTGATGTTAGGAAAAAAAAGACTGTGGGTTCCTTCCTTGATATTTTCCAGGTAGCCACTCCTTGGAATCACTCGGAAGGTCACCATTTGTTGAAGGAGATCAAAATCTTTCCAGGAGGCGAACTCTCGGGTCACATCCGATCCTGCAATCCACTCAAACTCTACATGAGGATGAAGCTTTTTCAGGTGGCGCACCGTGTCTATGGTCCAGCTGATCCCTTTCCGCTCTTCTTCCACAGAGGAAACCTCAACCCGCTTATTAAAGATCTCTATCGCCAGAGCGCACATGTTGAACCGATGATGAAAGGGAGCTAACTCCTTCTCAAAAGCGTGCAGATAACAGGGAATCAACCAAACCTTGTCTACCTCCGCGGTCTCCAGCACATAATAACAAATCATCATATGACAAACATGGGGAGGATTAAAGCTTCCTCCAAGAAGCGCTATCTTCATTACTCCAAATCCTGAGAGAGTTCTTTTTTTAAGCCGGCTAATACAGCTTTATTCCCTTCTAAATCTCGGTGCCCAAAATCCTGTCTGACGGCCAGGGATCTCTCCATAAGCTCAATCGCTTCCCGATACTTTTTCTGCTCGCGATAAACCAGCGCTTTGCTCCACCAGATATGACTCATTCCTAGGAGATCCCCCAATTCCTCCTTAATCTGTAGACTGTAATTGTAGAATTGGTGCGCCTTTTCCCAATCCTCCTGGAGATCAAAGACTAAAGCTAGGTTATTATAGGTTACTACCTTCCCGGCTAAATCTTCAAGGTCTTCCTTAATTTCAAGACTGCGCGGGTACCATTTCAAAGCCTCCTGCAAGTTACCAGATCTGGCATGAACGCTCCCCATGTTGTTATAAATTTTCGCAATACCGGCCCAATCCTCTAAGTCTTTTTTCAACGCCAGTCCCTTCTCGTAAAGCTTCAAAGCCATGTCCCACTGGGACTTAAAATAAAAAACATTTCCCATGCTCGCATATATCCCAGATAACGGGACCTTATTGCTCAGCTTTTGGTAAATCTTGCAGCTTCGTTCAAAGGCATCCAGAGCCTGATCCCATTCCTGAATGAATAAATAAGCCTGGGCAATTTCTTTATAGGCTCTTGCAATGCCCGGCCAGTCCTGAGACGATCTGCGCTTAACGATATCCAGCTTGTATTGAGCTATCACTTTATGGATTTCCTGCTTTCTTTCTTCTTTGGTAGGTTTCATCGCCCCTATAGCTAGTCCGATTTTAAAAAAATGTCAAGGAGTTTATTCATCAAGACGACAACAAATTGCAAATTGTAAACGTTCCATTTTCGGTCCCCCCAAAAAAATCTTGTCTAACTTGCATGGGGTATGATATCATTTTTCCATAACCCGGCGGCATACGGACCCCTTATGAAGAAAGGGGGAGGCAGGGGAGGGGGGAGAAATCTCCCTCGCCCCTAATTCCCCTGTGTCCCTTTTGGGCTCTAGATGCCTCTGGGGCACGGGGGAATAGAAGACACATTTTATCGGGGGATAAGATCCAGATCTCATCCACGAGGGGTCGTTTTACAGGCGGCCTTATGCTGAAAAAACGTCTGTTCCTGGTCATCGGTATTCTGTTTTTTTTATCTCTGGCCATTGGATTCTGGCTCTACACCCGGGAACATTTCCTGGTCATTATGTGCGCCGGAGACAGCATCACAAGGGGAGCTTATCCCGACTATTTGCAGGAAAACTTAGACCGGGCGGGGATCAAAGCGAAGGTTATCAATATGGGCGTTCCAGGTAATACCTCCGGGGAATATCTGACATATCTTAAATCCAGACGAGTGCTTCAAGAAATCAGGCCCGACATCGTCCTTCTGGAACTGGGTACGAACGACGTGAGGACGGATGGGGATCATACAGAGACCACCCGGTTCATTGCCAACATGAACCAAATTATTGATCTGATCCACAATTATGGAGGCCCGCCCCCGAGAATCTTGCTGGCTACGGTGCCTCCTATTGTGATTGATGAGGGACATCGTCTCCATTTTAATGAGGAATCTAAACGCCGGGTTGTCGAAGAAATTAACCCGGCGATTATCCAAATTACTAAAGATCGGGAACTCCTCTTACTGGACGTCTATCAGCTTTTTCAACAGCAGCCTGGATTTCTGCCCGGAATTCATCCCTCTCAGGAAGGCTATAAAGCTATGGCCGATGCCTGGTTCGACCGGTTAATCCCGCTCGTAACCTCCCCGGGTCAAAAATAATCCGTAAGTGGTGAGAGGTATAGGCACTTAATTTTATAAACGTAAAGAACAGGACGTGAGGCCTCTTACGTTTTACGCTTTACGTTTTACGTTTAATGATTCTAGGATATATTCTATTTGGCCTGGTCTTTATCCTGGCTTTCCCTGACCCTTCCTCGGAACAGGTTAAACACCCCGACGCGCTACTGGAACTTACCCGACAAAAAGCCCAAGAGACCGATTCCCTGCTCAAACAGATCGAAGAAGATAATGAACTGGCCGCAAAGTATATGTTTCTGCTTTTCTCAAACCCACCTGAGAGATCCCTTTACGATCCAGGCAGGTATATGGTGGATGAAAAGGGCGTTTATGGAGATTCTAGCGATAAGAGGGAGACCAGCGTGTGGTTTAAAGGGAAACCGGGTCCGTTGCCGGAAGAAGTTGTAAAGCAGGTTCAGATCACGGAGTCCATAGAGGAACAATATAAGAAACTTAAAAAGCGCCATGCTTCCATAAAGTGGGTTTATATGATAACGGCTGAAGGGGTCCTTCGGGTTTATCCCCGAGATGCCAAAGGGAAGTACTCAGGGGAGGCCGATCCTCGGGAAATGCCCGCCTACGTCTTAAACGGTCAGGAAAAAAATCCTCAGCGACAAACCATATGGACCGAGCCTTACAAGGAGGACCCTGAAGGCAAGTGGATGGTCACGTGTGCGACGCCCGTGTATCAAAAAAGTAAATTTCTCGGGGTTCAGGCGGTGGATATCATTTTGGATAAGCTCAAAGATAAAGTCCTTAAGGTCAAGGGAGGAAAAAACAGCATCGTCCTCTTGCTCGATAAGAAAGGAAATATTCTCCTCCACACCGACCCGCCTAAAGGGGGTCAAAAATCTAAGGAGGCCAAAAAGCAGGAAGATACCTTTAACTACACAAACTTAACGAACCTCCCCGGCAATCCCCTCCAGGAAATTATGCAGGAAATGAGCGAGGGAAGGGAAGGCGTGGTCAGGTTTAACCTGAACGACCAGGTTAAATATTTTGCCTTTGTCCCGATTAAAACGACCGGATGGATCTACGGTATTATGAGTAAGATTTAACTGCCTAAACCAAAAGCCCCTCCGAAAATTAAAATCCTGCAATCGTCTCTTTTCTCATTCCCAGGCAGGGCTTCCGTGCTGTGGACTTAAGGAACACCCTCCCCCGCTCCCTTTCAAGGGGACTTTCTTTGAACCTAACCCCTCCGGCTCCCCCTCCCTCCCAGGGAAGGGGAGTCGGAGGCCTACGCACCAGGATAAGGGGGAAGTCCCCTATTTTTTTCCTCGTTCCCAGGCTCCGCCTAGGAATGCCTGCCGGGAGGCTCTGCCTCCCCTCCTTGGACATCGAGGCAGCGCCTCTAGATAGGCATTCCCAAGCTCTGCCTGGGAACGAGGGAGTCCGGGCGGTTTTGTTTTTAACCGGGCGCGTAGGGGAGTCGGAGGGGCCAGGTTCCAAAAACAGACCCTTGAAAGGGTCAGGGGGTGAGGTTCCTAAAAAAGAGACTCAGGGGGGGTCGAGGGAGAGCCAGGGGCTTACGTCAACCCGCTGGAGGCTAAAGCCGGGGAGCGAGAAAACGGAGCTACGGATCAAAAGGTCATACCTGGTGAGATAGACCGCCCTAAAAATTTTTCCTTGACTTCCTTGCGTAACTGTTGTTAACCTTTTTAATCATTTTGAATAATACCCATTCGCCGAACTCGTCGTGCAGAATTTATCCTTCGCGGGAGGCGGGCCGAGCCGATAGCCGGAGCGAGGCGAAGGAGACGGAGCCGTGCGTTTTTGGCGCGTCTGTTTGGGCGAATCGGGATAAGGGATGGAGGGGTGATAACTTTGAGGTTATGCACATGGAGATACGTGGAGGCCGGTGGATAGAACAAGTTTATAAATCCTTCAGGATGCCAACCCGGACAGGTGCGGATGTTCAACCGGGCAGTTATGGCCCCTTTGTCCAGGGAAAGGAGTTAACCATGCCGGAGAATGAGGAAGCAGGTTTCAAAATTGTAGACCGACGGGCTTCAAGCCAGGAAGCCGCCAAGGAGTCCAGGCCCCAAGATAAGTCTCCTGTTCAAGGGGAAGGAGAGAAAAAAGCGGGCGCTGAGAAAACCGGCTTTAAAGGGAAAGCGGATAAGACCTCTCAGAAGATCTCTATGCCGGAAGCGAGCTTTTTATCCCTGGTTTTTACCTTCTACACGGAAGCCCAGGTGGGATTGGGGGTTATACCTCATCCTTTAACCCAAAAAGTGGAAAAGGACCTGGCACAGGCTAAGTATGCCATCGATATCCTGGGAGTACTGAAAGATAAAACGAAAGGTCATCTAACTTCCGAAGAAGAGCGTGCCTTATCGGATATGCTCTTCGACCTTCATATGAAGTACGTTGAGGCTATGAAGAAACCATGATGCTTGGGAGCGGGCACATAGCTTGTAGGAGAAAGTATCGCGGGGCTTTGATCCTTGTGAGTTGGGTGGTTTACGTCTGTACAGCGGGGCTAGAAACTGGATGGGGTGTCGAATCCAAACCCCCCCTGGAGCAAGGAATCTCACCCCATCCCGCCGATAAACTGGCTAATCTGTGGTTTGAGGCGATCCGTCTCTTAAAAGAAGGAAGCTATGAGAAGGCTGAAATTAAACTGAGGGAGGCCAATAGCGCGAAGTATGAACTTGGTCTGGAAAATTTAGTAGAAGCTTCCGACGTACTGGTTAGAGAAAGTGAGGTGCTGGAAAAAAGCGGAAGCTCGGCGACCGCCGCCGATTTGCTGGAAATAGCTGGCCGACTGGCGCCCTATAACTGGCGGGTGCAGTTTGCTCTGGCGCAACTTCACTTGCGCCACCTGGACCTTTACAGATTCTTGAAAGAGTTTTTCCGAGGCCTTAAAGATAGGCTTCTGGATATATACCCCCTGTATGCCTCCCTTAACAGAATGCTTATCATCCTGACCCTATCTTTATTTCTAGCCTTTTCCATGGTCATTGGATTCTCCTTCCTGCAAGCCCATAACGCCCTCATCCACAATATCAAGGAACAGCTCCCGGCCTCTCTGTCCACGGCTCCCATCTATGTGATAAGCTGGCTCCTCCTGGTTCTTGTTTTAGGGATAGGGGGCTTTTTCTGGTTCATCCTTTTGCTCTCCATTCTGACGTGGGGCTATCTGGATTCCAATGGAAGGAAATTTATCCAGGCCTTTCTCATTTTTGTCTTCGTTCTCCCGTTCATCCTTTTCATCGTCGGAACGACCTTCAGCATCTATAACCAGCCCTATCTTAGAGCCCTATACGATATCAGCTACGGGATTTATACCGAAGAAACGGAGAACACCTTTAAAAAAAGGCTGGAAGCTAATCCCTCCGACTACGAAGCGAGATTTGCCCAGGCGTTTATCAATAAAAAGAAAGGTCGTCTAGAAGCTGCCGAACAAGGATATAAAGACCTGATAGAGCCTTCCTATCGCCTGGATAAGGTTTACAATAATCTAGGGAACGTATATTATGCCCAAAAGAGAATAGATGCCGCCATTCAAGCCTACCAAAATGCTTTGCAAGAAAACCCCAATCTGTTCTCTGCCCGGTATAACCTGGGACAGGCTTATCTACAAGATATTTCTTTTTCGGAGAAAGCGGCTGAAGAGTTTTCTCAAGCCCAGCGTTTGGATTTTAGCCGTTTTAACGAAGTTCGCGAGATCGCAGGAAACAGTTCCCATTATAATCTTGTTCTTGTGGACGAGACTCTCCCCCGCTATATACCGATGACAAGCGGCTTAAAGTTCTGGCCCCAGGGTTACACAATGGCCACAAATCTCATGGGCCTGTTCTCTAGAGTTGGCAATCTCTTCTATCTCCTGGCCAGCGCTCCTCTGGCCTGGGGGCTCATCGGCCTATTAGATCGATACCGACGTCAGAGCGGCTATGCCTATTACTGTCAGATGTGCGGGGATCCGGTGTGTAAACAGTGCCAGCCGGCCGGAAGCACTCGGAAATTCTGTACGCAGTGCAACTATATTTTTGCGAAGAAAAGCGTCTTAAAACCCGGGAAGAAAGAAGAAAAGGTTCGCCAGATCCAGAGTTACGAACAAATGCGGAAATGGTCCGCGCGGGCTATCTCCGTTCTGCTACCCGGGTCGGGCCATGTTTACGCTGGATTTATTGGAAAGGGCTTCGCTATCTCGCTCTTAGCGTCTATCCTTCTTTTTACCCTGTACTTCCGAAATGGCATTCTTCATGCATATACAGGGGCTTCGCCGGATAGCGCGTTGATATGGTTTTTCCTGGAACTGGTAGCGATTTTAGGGGTTTATCTATTTACCTTACGGGATATTTTTTCCCTATCTCCTAAAAACTGACAGATAAGGTCACCCCCTATGAAGGGGATATCACAAGGTTTTAAACTTCTAAAAGGCGTTACCGAAGGTGCTCGCTATGGCGCTCGCTGGAAACATTAAAGAGTTCGGCTTAGCAGATATTTTCCAGATCGTATCCCTGCAGCAGAAGACTGGAGAGCTCATCGTCAAGGGGTCCGAAGGCTCTGTGACCGTCGTTTTCGAAAAAGGAATGATCGTCGGGGCCGATGCTTCTTTCAGGCAAGTGGAGAACCGCTTAGGCCAGGTTTTAGTCCGAAGTGGGAGAGTCACCAAATTCCAACTAAAACGAGCTTTGGACAGGCAACGAAAGACCCTTCAACCCCTTGGAACGGTTTTGGCTGAGCTGGGAGAGATCAATCCAGAAACCCTCAGGCACGCCCTATCCCAGCAAACCCATGAGACCGTGTACCACCTCCTACGGTGGACGGATGGAGAGTATCAATTCCTTCCTAAAAGATCCGTTGAATACGACAAAAACCTGGTTACCCCTATCAATGCAGAATTTCTGATCATGGAAGGGTTCCGGATCACCGATGAGTGGCCCGAGATTGAAAAGAAAATTCCCTCCTTTCAAGTCGTAGTCCGGCGGGTCCCCAGAGCCCATGTTCCCGACCGTGAGACAGATCCCACCGCCTCCGAAGCTCAAGTGGAGCTCTCTGAGGGCGAGAAGAAAATTTACGGCCTATTAGACTCGGAAAAAACCATCCAGGATCTCATCGATATCAGTCAATTGGGGGAGTTTGAGACCTGCCAGAACGTTTACGGACTGATGTCTAAAGGCTTGGTGGAGAAGGCTCCTGAGGGAGAAGCTAAAAAGAAGCCCGCGGAAACCCCTATCCCCTACAAAAGCCTGATCGATAAATTTTACCTGCCCCTGGGTCTCCTCCTCTTAGGGCTCGTCTTATGGGCATGGATACAATTTGGACCCAAGGATTTTCTCTCCCTTTATCCGATGCGATCCGCAGGCCTACAACTCCTTAAAGAGGAATCAGCCAAATCTTGGCTTGGCAAAACCAAGGAGATTTTAACCGCTTACTATGTGGAACATAAACGCTATCCCCAATCTTTAGAGGAGCTGGTCACCGGCGGTTTCATTCTGGAGCGAGATCTTTATGATCCGTGGAATCAGAAATATTCGTTGATCACAGGGGAAAAAGGGATCCTTTTAGCCAGTTCAGGGCCCGATGGCCAATGGAAAACGGAAGATGATATCGTAACCACACCCCTTATCGGCGCCCTTTTATTCTAGGTTCCCAGGTGCCCCGCTTATCCGGCAGTCCCAGATCTTTCACCCCAATAAATACGTGGGGTATTTGTAGGACATGGTATTAAGTCCCGATTAGACCGATAAGTGACAAATATTAAATTGAGGCTTCAGTATGATGGAACCTGTTACCATGGCTGGCAAGCTCAAAAAAATTTAAGAACCGTACAAGGAGAACTGAGCCTGGCCATAAAGAAAATGACCGGAGAAGATGTGGATTTGGTGGGGGCCAGCAGAACCGATAAAGGCGTTCACGCCCTGGGGCAGGTCGTAAATTTTCATACAACGACCCGTATAACGGCATCGGCTTTTCTTAAAGGGTTAAATAGCTTAACCCCGGAAGACCTCCTTATTTTAGAAGCGGAGGTCGCCCCGGAGGATTTTAATGCCAGGTTCCATGCGAAGGGAAAAATATACGCCTATCAAATCTTTAACGCGGCCAGGCCGGACATTTATCACCGCAGGTTTTGCTGGTTCCTCCGGGGTCCTTTGGATATGGCCGCTATGAGAAGCGCCTCCAGGTACCTGATAGGAGAACATGATTTTAAATCTTTTCAAGGGAGCCTCTCCGAGTCCAGGTCCTCGGTGCGAACCATTTATAATATTCGTATCGTACGAAGAAGAAGTTTTATCTGGGTCTTTATTAAAGCCAACGCTTTTCTTTATAGGATGGCGCGAAACATCGTCGGAACTTTGACTGAAGTCGGTCAGGGAAAACGAAGGGCCGAAGAGATGCCGGACATCCTCGGGGCCCAGGACCGGAGAGCGGCTGGAATCACGGCGCCGGCCCGTGGGCTATTTTTAGTTAGAGTCTACTATTAGTAGTTTACTATTAAAGAAATAAAGCTTTTTAAACCTTTTTAAGTAGAATTGTGTCTATCTTGTGCAAGAATATAGATTGTTAAAAAAAACGGATTTTGAGCTTATCGATCTCGTCACGGTAGGTAATGAGTTAGCTTTTGAGGAATTGGTAAACCGGTATAAGAAAGCGGTCTATTACCTGGCGTTCAGAATTGTCAGAAACCATGAGGATGCGGTCGATTTATCCCAGGATACCTTTCTTAAGGCTTATCAGTCGCTCAAAAAATTTCGTAAAAAATCTAGCTTTCATACCTGGCTCTATCGAATAACGGTGAACCTATGCATTAACCATCTCAGGAGGAACAGAGATAAGGTTAAAGTGGAGCTGGAAGACCTGCATGCGGTGATGCAAGCCACCACCCTGGAGGTTTTAGAATTTAAAGAATTACAAGATACCGTGAACGAAGCGATAGAACGATTACCTGAAAAACAAAAGGTTACGGTGATCCTGCGAGTTTATCATGGTTTCTCCCACAAAGAGATATCTCAAATTTTGCACTGTTCGGTTGGAACCGTTAAGGCTAACTATTTCCATGCCATTCGCAATCTTCGAGATTTTATGAAAGCTTATGTTTCAAATAAGGAGGAAATCAAAGAATGAATTGCGAGGACGTCAGAACAAAACTCATCGATTATTACGAAGGGGAGCTCGATAAAAAGGAACAGAATTTGATGGAAATCCATCTGAGAGGATGCGGAAGATGTCTGGTTGAGCTGGATCAGGTGATCCATACCCTCGAGCTCGTGCTTCACTCTTTCTCTGTCCCGGAACTGCCAGAGGTATTCTGGTCGCAGTTTACGGTTAATGTCATGAATAGTATTCGAAAGGAAAAGGAGAAGAGCCCTGTACCCTTTCAGCGGTTTAGGCTTCCCCGCATCGAATTTGGCTTTGCCAACGTTGCACTGGCAGCCTTGCTCCTTCTAGTCCTCGGATTTTTAGGGTACCGGGGCTATATCGATTTTTTCAAAGATCGACATTTAACGGAGAAAGTGGCCCAGAAACAGGAAGTACAGGTCCAGAAGCCTGAGGTAAACGTGCTGGTTAAGATGCTCCAAGAGGACCCCCAAAGCGATGAGAACGTACTGAACAGTATCCTGGATGGGATGACCTTGGATAAGGTAGAGGATATTATTGATTACGAACTGGTTCTGCTTGAAATGAACTCCGTCTTTGATATGTCGGACGTGGACGGCACAGAGGCTTATGTAGAATCTCTTTTGAAAAACCTGGATGAAAAGGAAAAAGAAATTCTTTTATCAAAACTTCATAATATGATTTAACCAATGGGTTCCGCATAGCGTCAATCTCAATAAGCAAGATAGGCAAGAAAGGAGGTGAGAGCGTTGGCCGTAAAGAGGTCGTTAAGCCTATGGAAAATCGTTTTGTTACTCTGCTTACTATCCGTTTCTCTTAAAGCTTTTGCGGCTGAGGGAGACGAAAGTCGATTACGGAGAAATACGTCTGCACCGAATCTTCTACAGAACCCGACAGGTCCTCTACAAAGGGGAGGACCGATATCTAAAGATGATGAATTGCGAAGGACACTGGATCTGGTCAGAGATCTTAAACTGGTGAAAGAATTGAGTCTCTCTGAGGATAAAGCAAGTGAGGTGTTGAACAGACTCAGAAAAGTTAGAGAGATACAGAATAACTATACCCAACGGCGTCAGAACACGATAGCCCAATTGGAGAAGCTGGTTCGCTCCCCAAACCCTGAACTATCAGAACTTAAGGCAAAGCTTCGAGAACTGAAAGAGATCGAAACCAATTATCTCACTGAAAAGGAGCTTACAAAAAAAGAAATTTACGAGCTGTTATCGCCGCAGCAGCGGGCCCAGTATATCTTATTCCAACAGAAATTTCAAAATGAATTACGCAGGGTTATCAGTGATATTAAAAAGAATAATCAAGCTGTAAATCCTCCTGAAGGTGGAACCACCATTCAGCGCCCTCGAGAGGGCACTATCCTGCAAAACCGCAGAAGGTAGATTCTGAGAAAACTAAAGACTTTTGAAGTCACCCGATAGAACAACTCTAACCCTAAGACCCTGACCAGATCGTAAGCCAGATCGTAAGTTAGTACCTTGTAAAGTTAAATTTAAATAGCCGCTCCCCCCTCCCCCCCGACCTCCTCTCCCCTTGTGGGAGAGGGAGCGCTCCGAAAGATAGCCGGAGATCCCTCCGCTCCCCTCTCCCGTAGCGGGAGAGAGGGGCCGGGGGGGGAGGGGATGTCTTCTTAAAAGGGTAGGTTTTTTATTAACCTAACCCCCTAA
>Ga0073934_10001486_pt1 | contig 55667 bp, 59 predicted proteins | sample LarsenN4metaG_FD_76834 | JGI IMG/M metagenome (GOLD analysis project Ga0073934, IMG submission 76834) | Hot spring sediment bacterial and archeal communities from British Columbia, Canada, to study Microbial Dark Matter (Phase II) - Larsen... ...
AGAGAAGTCTATATAGATATAGCATCCAAGCATATGAATGAGTCATACAGGAAGGAGTTTCTACCTGTACTGGATGGTTTGTACAAGCAGGTTATCGTTGCCTTGAAGCAGGCGATGGAATACAAAAGATTTGTTGATGTAACAAGGGCAAAGGTGCTTGCTTACAGTGGGGAGGTCGCTATATCCTATGCAATGGACTATGTTATGAGGAGTAATGGAATAAATTCCTCACATGTTGATCTTAATTATTGGCCAATCATAACAGATGATAATTTTGAGGGCGCCAACTTTTTGCTCGAGGAATCAAAAAATGCAAGCAAGAATCTTTTCGAGTTGATTGAAAGAACCGATGTTATTTCTATTGGAGGATTTATCGGCAAAACAACAGATGGTCTGGAAACAACGTATGAGCGAGGAGGCTCTGACAGAACCGCTGCTGACCTGGCAATCTTGCTAAAGGACAAGCATGATGTGAAGGTTGATTTTGAAAAGGATAATACCGTATTAAGTGCCGATCCTAAGATAGTGAAGGAAGATCTTGAACATGTGAAAAGTCTTTCATACAATGAAGCCAAACTTGCTGGAATGTTTGGTATGAAGATCCTCGATCCAATTGCGATAAGGGAGATAGAGGAGCATAACCTTGACATTCCTATTATAATAACTAACATGCATGATCCTAAGAATATCACAGTCATACGAAGGGAATCGAAAGGTCTGAATGAGAATCCTTTGAAGATAGTTACAGGTAAGAAAAAATGCGCGATGGTAAGGATGGAGTCTGCTGCTGCTACCCATTTGCTGGTTGCACTGCAGAAGGATAAACGGTATGGAGATTTTGTTCAACTAAGTCCGTATAGGAAGGATCATGCGGAAATCTCGAGGATGTTGTTCTTGGATGCTGATTATGTTAAGAGGAATGAGAGACACTTCAAGGCATATGATAACAAGGCAGAGATTGTTTATGATAGAGGTGTTGTGACGCTTATAGGTGATGAGATGTGGAAGGTTCCAAAGATCGCTTCAATGGCCAGCAGCACCGTTGGTGATCAAGATATTAACATCCTGAACATGGATGCGCAGGAAGAGACCTCCCGCATACTTGTAGTGGTTGACGATAAGGGTGAAAATGTTGAAAACGCTATACGTGCGATACATATGAAACGCAAGGGGATAAAACTTTACACCTGAATGTTACATTTATTTAAGAATCAATATTCGATTATCGCATGCAAAAATCATCCAAGATCTGGCTCAATGGAGAGCTTGTAGATTGGGATCAGGCAAAGATACATGTACTTACACATGGACTGCATTACGCCACTGGAGTGTTTGAAGGTATAAGATGTTATGAAACTGATGCGGGTACTATAATATTTAGAATGCAGGATCATGTGAAACGGTTCTTTGACAGTGCTAAGATCTATATGATGGAGATGTCATATGGTTTCGATGAAATATGCGATGCAATAATTCAGGTTGTCAAGGTTAATGCTCTACCAAATTGTTACGTTAGACCGATAGCATATTATGGATATGGGAGGATGGGTGTTACACCGTTAAACAGAGTAGATGTTGCAATTGCTGTCTGGAAGTGGGATGAGTATTTGAAATCTGATTCTAACGAAGGTATAAGATGCGTGATATCTTCATGGAGAAGACTAGACCCTAGAACTATGCCACTGCAGGCCAAGGCAACAGCTAACTATGCCAATTCTGCTCTAGCCAGAATAGAGGCACTGAAGAGCGGGTATGATGAAGGAATTATGCTAAACGTTGATGGTAGAGTGGCGGAGTCTAGTGCTGAAAATATATTCATAGTTAAAGATGCTGTGCTTGTAACACCGCCTACTACTGCAGGGGCGTTAGAAGGGATAACAAGGGATAGTGTAATAGAAATTGCCAAACTCAACAATATACCGTATCAGATTGCAGATATTACTAGGGACGAGCTTTACATCGCTGAAGAAATCTTCCTTACCGGTACCGCCGCAGGAATCAAACCGGTAATAGAAGTTGATAAAAGGAAGATAGGAAATGGTGAAGTTGGTATCGTTACAAAGAAGATGCGGAAATTGTATGAAGATGTGGTAATGGGCAGGGATGGAAGATTTAGGAAATGGCTAACATATGTGAAATAATCTATCATTTCATTTGCGTGTGAGAAAATATTGTATTTTTGCGAATTAAATATACAAAAAGAGTTATATTCTCACGCCATATGAGGATATTTATGAAGTGGGCATATTATGCCGCGATACCGCTGGGCTTACTGATGCTGTTTTCTGCTGGACTTGTACCTTTTGATGGGGCCTTTGCACAGAAAAAGATAGCTACCGATATAACATTGGATGAATTCCCTGGCAAGGTAAGACCTGGCGATAAGACCGCATTGACTGGCATGGTTACTACTGCTGATGGAGAACCTATACCAGACCTTCCGGTGAATATCTATGTCCTGACTTCTGACCCCAAGTTGATAGTTGTAGCATCCGGTGTGACTGGTCTAGAGGGCACGTTCGAAATTATATGGGATGTAAAGTTGATCCCGCAGGAAAAGGCTTTCACCGATGTTACACAGAAGATTCACACACAGGTGATGTCCATGTTCGCCCAGTTCGAGGGCGATGACCAATACATGACTTCCAAGAGCAAAAAGAGCACTGTTACAATAGAGGTCAATTCCATAACCACCTTCGTTAATACCGATAAAAAGGAGTATAGAGAGGGTGAAACTGCAGTAGTATTCATAGGCTTCGTTGATGCTGATGACATGTTCGTTGATCCAGATAGCATAAACGCAAACTTCAATCTAGATTCTATAGCGGATCAGTTGGAGAAGAAGAAGGAAGGTTCATACACTTTTGTAACTCCTCCGCTTCAAAAGGGACATAACCAAATAACCTTGGTGCCTACAAAGGAAGGCTATAATATAGAGGCTGAAGCAGTGACTATAACGGTGCTTCCAACGAGTTCCGTGGGCAAATTCGGCGGTCTGTAACCCTTTCTTTCTTTTACTTTGATCATATGGGTATTAGGAGAATAAAGGTTATATTCTTGAATTATTATACGGTTGGTCATGCAGTGGGCTAAGGTCGTGGCTGTAATAACAGGTATAGTATTGCTGCTCTCTACAACTAGTCTAAGCGAAACATTCGCACAAGTAAAATTAACACCTGCGGCGAAGATGCCAGTTACGCTGTCCCTTGAAATGGGAGGATGCAATAATGATCTGACATGCGGTGCTGAATTCTTGGTGGGCGACACTGTTAATTTTAGCGGCGTATTGACAGCCGAGGATGGTACACCCATACCTAATGCTGAGATAAGGATCGTGCAGTTCCTTCCAAAACCAGAACTTGTAACCATAGCTAGTGGAGTGACTGGTATAGATGGTGAGTATGACCTATCATGGATGGCACAACTTCCGCCCAAGGAAGAAGCCACTACAGATGTGACAGAAAAGATTCTGAAGGATAATGTTGTGTTCTTCGCCCAGTTCGATGGTGATGACACCTATTCTTCAGCCAGAACTGCCAAGTTGACTGCTATTGTCCAAGCGAACCAGATATTCACATCGGTAAATGCGGAGAAACGTGTATACGGTCCTGGTGAAAGTGCATTGCTATTCATTGGTTTCATAGATACCAATGATGAATTCGTGGACCCAGACAGCATTCGTGTATTATATGATGACCAGGAATTGAAGGTTGAGCAGAAGAAGACCGGTTCGTACACAGTCATAACGCCAACTCTAACCGTGGATCATCACCAGCTGCTGGTAATACCCAAGAAGGAAGGATATAACGCCGAAAATGGTTTCCTGACAGTGCAGGTATCAGGATTCTTTGGCAAGGCATAATGTAGAGAGCGCGTAGAGAGGTAGTATACCCTCACTTTAAGTTTTTATTATATTATATCATTACGGATAATTTTCATTTTCGATAAATATTCACGAATTCTTGTATTATTAGCAATAAATCGTGCCTAACTACAGTTTTTTATTTGAACCCAAAACAAAAGATATATTATTACCCACTTTCGATTAAAGTTGAATTGATGAAGATCGCTGTGATGTTAATGGGTCTAATGCTAGTACTGTCTACCGCTGCACTATCTACTAATGCTTTTGCTGCAAAACAGTCAACGTCTATAGAGTTTGAAATGAGTGGGTGTACAAATTCGATGACTTGCAATGCAGAGGTGTTTGTTGGCGATACTGTACAATTCACAGGAAGTTTGACAACTGGTGGTGGAGAGCCGATAAATGGTGCATCAATTACCATCTACAAGTTTACAGCACAACCAGCACTGATCCCGATCGCGACTGGAGTGACTGGTATAGATGGTATGTTTGACCTCACATGGACTGCCGAATTCACACCGATGGAAAAGGCTCCGCAAGATGTAACAAGGAAATTCTTAACAGAGACAGTAACCATATTTGCACAGTTTGATGGCGACGACCAATTTGCTCCTACCAGATCTGCAAAGAGCACTGCTGTTATACAAGTAAACGAGATAACAACATTTGTAAATTCAGACAAGAACATGTACAACCAAGGAGATACTGCAATTGTCTTCCTAGCCTTCATAGACAGCCACGACAATTTCGTTGATCCTGACTCTTTGCGAGTAGTGCTGAATGAGAAAGAAGTGGAAGTGGAACAGAAGAAGACTGGTTCGTATACGCTGACCATACCGGCACTGCCAAAAGAGCATACACAACTTCTTGTGATACCAAAGAAGGAAGGGCATAATGTTAGCAACGGTTTCATAACTATAATAGTGGACGGACTGAAGTAACAAGATCCTCACCTTTTTTGTTCTATATTATGCTTTAATGCACATTATATGGTGTAGAATTTTCGACTTGAGACTGAAATTATTAGAGTAACAATTTTAAAACCATGCATGCTGAAGTTAGGAAGGGAATGCTGAAAACATTTGCTATATTAGGACTGTTAATTGCTCCTCTACTGCTAGTAACTGCAAATGCTGAAGAAGTTAAAGTGGAAATAGCTGAAGGTTCGAAAATGGTCGATAATGATAAGTTCTTCGTACCCGCAAAAATTGTTACACCTGTTGGAACAACGGTGGAATGGAAAAATCTTGATGATGCACCTCACACTGTAACTAGTGGAACTGCTACTTGCGTTGGACAGTGTTGGGGTTTGGACTTTGATTCTGGAGTTTTGCGATTGGATGACGTTTACAGATTTACATTTGATAAACCCGGAACATACCCATACCTATGTTCATTGCATCCTTGGATGGTTGGTGCAGTTACCGTTCTAAAGCCTGGACAGGAAACACCAGTGGAATTATCTGTCAAGGTTGTGCAGGCAAAATACAAGGCTGGAGATGAAGTAACTATTGAGGGAAGTGTTAGTGCTGTTAGAGAAGATGAGTCTCTCATGATACAGATTTCTAATCCCAATAATGAGGTGGTTGCATCTGAGCCCTTGGTATTGAAGAGTGATAATACATTTAGCTACAGTTTCCAATTGACTAACGAAATAGCTGCAGGCTCATACACGGTGAAGGTAAGCTATGGTGGTGTTAGTATGGAAAGTTTCTTCGAGGTTGAAATTGGTGAAGATGGAGGTATGGTCGATGTTACAGCCGATGTTAGAGTGGTTGCAAAACAGGTAAGGGATCTGCTTCTCCTGCGTGTGAAGAATGCTGATGGTAGTACGGCAAGTGTCTATGGTATAACGGTAGAAACGTCAGATTCTGTTATACAGGCGTTCAAGGGACCTAGGAACTGGAGCAATCTGGATGTTTCAGCCGATGTAGCAAGCAGTGAAGTTGATGATGAACCATTAAGTCCGGGAAGTAAGGCTGTATTCAAGGTTAAGGTTAATGACGGCAATTTCACAGTAAACTGGACTGCATATGGTTCCGAACATAACGTTCTAGATCAAGGCGAAGTTATCCCGATACGCAGATAATCTATTCTTTTTTATATGTATGATATTGCCTAGCGTGAGCCTTTAGATCCTCACCGTTTGTGAATGTCATGTTACATGTTTTACATTTATGCAAACTGTCCTTTCCATGCGTTACCTGTTGATGCTGCATTAGTTCTTCTATCTTGCCAAAACTTCTGTCGCAGAGATCACACTTATGCTTCTTTAGCAGACCCACTTGTTTAATTTGCAACTGTTGGTATTAAGTATTAGCGATATTCTTTTGAATATCTTCTGTAGAATGCAAAGGCAATGAGCATGTGAAGTTCTTGCAAACATACGCGGTAAATGATTCCTCTTTTACAGCCTCCTTTCCCTTGAAGAAGATTAGATCTTGCAATGTGGAAATACTCTCCCTATTCACTACTGCGAATATACCTTCGGGGAGAAATTGCCTATTTAACCATGTAACTATATCCGCCTTGTCATCTGTTATTAATGTAATCTCTATGGGTTTTCTTACATGAATAAAGATCACATTAAGAAGCTGCCCAAATGCAAACGGATTCTCTGCGGCCATAGTGGCATTTGTACCCAACACCCTTTCTGCTTTCTTGAAGTAATCTTGGTTTTGTGTATAATGATAGAGGCGCAGAAGTGCAAGCGCAGCCATAGAATTGCCAGAAGGAATGGATAGATCATACACACTCTTTGTCCTGACTATCAGTTTTTCATGATTATCTGCGGTGAAGAAAAAATCACCACTGGTTTCATCCCAGAAATGCTTCGCCATATAGTCTGCATATGCCATCACTCTTCGCAGATACTCTGCTCTGGAATCTGCTTCGAAAAGATCTAACAATGCATTTGCATAGAATGCATAGTCTTCAAGGTAACCGTCAAGTTTTGCCTTGCCGTCCTTGAATGTGCGTCTTAACTTATCACCATCAGCAATGGTAGTTTCAATGAACCTTACTGCTTTCCTTGCAGCCTCCAAATACACATTATTTCCCGTTACCCTGTAGCCCTTTGCAAGTGCGCTTATCATAAGACCGTTCCAACTTGTTAATATCTTCTCATCTCTACTAGGTTTTACACGGTTTTCTCTTTTACGCAAAAGTTTCTCCCTTCCCTCTGATAATACACGCTCTATCTCTTCCACTGACTTGGAGAATTTCTTTGCAAGTGTTTCGACAGGAACACTTGTGTGCAATATATTGTATCCCTCAAAATTACCTTCTTCAGTTACTCCATAATGCATGCAAAAGATTTCACCATCGCTTCTCAACGCTTCCATGATCTCCCTTTTCTTCCATGTGTAGTATTTACCCTCAATTCCTTCGGAATCAGCATCCTGTGCTGAATAGAATCCACCGTCTGGATTTGTGATCTCTCTAAGAACATAATCTAATGTACTACTTGCAATTTCCACATATTTTTTATCACCAGTAATTTGGAATGCTTCAATATACACCAATGGGATCAATGCATTATCATATAGCATCTTTTCAAAGTGTGGCACAAACCATCTTGAATCTGTAGAGTATCTATGGAATCCCCCTCCAACATGGTCATGAATTCCTCCAGCAGCCATTCTATCAAGAGTGAGGAGAACGAACTCCTTGAACTTGTTTATCTTTGAGAGAGCGTAGTAACGCAATAGAAAGGAGAGGTTTGCTGCGTTTGGGAATTTGGGCGCGGGTCCAAACCCACCGTTTATAGTATCTCCACTCTGCAAAAGATTTACTGCGGCTTCATCCAACAGTGTCTTCTCAAGTCTTGCTGCTGGCAAAGTAAATTTTGTCATCTGATCAAGTGCATCCATGAGCATCGTTACCTGCTTGTCTACCGATTCACGGTTGTTCCTATACATATCAGATAATTGTCTTAACAGTGATGCAAATCCTGGTGTTCCATAACGGCTATCTGGGGGAAAGTACGTGCCAGCGAAAAATGGTTTCTGATCTGGCGTCAGGAATACGCTAAGAGGCCAGCCTCCAGTTCCTGTAAACATCTGACACACCCTTTGATAGATATCGTCAAGATCAGGACGCTCTTCCCTGTCCACTTTGATGTTAACAAAATTTTCATTCATTATTTTGGCTATCTCTTCATCCTCAAAACACTCATGAGCCATTACATGACACCAATGACACGCGCTGTAGCCTATGCTGAGAAAGATTGGTTTATCCTCTATCTTTGACTTCTCTAATGCCTCCGGTCCCCACGTATACCAGTCGACTGGGTTATATGCATGCTGCAAAAGGTACGGACTGGTTTCATTGATCAATCTATTAGTCTTATTACTCACATGAAATTTTTGTTATGATGCTATTTGTATGTTTAGATTAATATGATATTTCCGAGCTTGGCCTGAGACCGCGTTTCCAGCTCTCCTTGCCGCATTGGATGCATTTGTATAGTCGTTTTCTCTTATACGTGGCTATCTCTGGCGCCAGAACTTCTTCATGCTTTGTCTTGGCCATGCATTTGTCACAGAAACGCAGCTCCTGTTCAGGCATGATGATTCTAACGATAAGCATATACAAAATCGTTACTGAACTTCTTTGATCTCAACATCCGCACTTGCCGCAGTATCTTTATGGGAAACCATCATCTCGCCCTCCCTGACTCCAAATAGCCTAGTATCGCTACTAGCTGCATCAGTTAGTGCAGTGAACCTTGCAGATCTCCCTTCGGACACAAGTTTGGCATCTTTCAGTGCTCTGTGCTGTTATGAGGATAAGTAATATTAAAAAATTGTAATACGTATACTATTTCTCAGAAATCAGTACATAAGGATCGCGTTTCTAGTGACTGAGCGGGCCTGGTGGGATTTGGACCCACGACCTACTGGTCTCTCCGTTTATGGAGTATTGTTCCTAAGAGCCAGCCGCTATAAGCGGATAAGGCAAACACTCATCCTCTACCTGGCTGAGCTACAGGCCCATTACAAAAGCAAAAATAATGCATATTTAAAGGTTGAAATAAATTTTGAGATTTATTGTTTTGCAACTGCTGTTTTGGAATCAATCAGCTTAACTATTGCATCAGAAACACTGCAGTTCAATCTTTCCTTTTCCTGCAACAATGCTCTATATGCGCCCAGTGTTACATAAACTGGAATAGAACCGGTGCCTTCAAGCAACGCCTTTACTCTGTACAATCCATTCTCTATACCTTTTTCAGCAGATTTCTTGAGCTTCTTGTCCATCAGGCTTCCAAACGGTCCAAATGGCATATCATAATCTACGCTTATCCCTGTCTTGCTCCTCCTCTCACCAAGCTCCTCAAACTCTACTGTCACTTGCCACTTCTTAAACGGTCCTCTGATCTGTTTTGCCACTATCTTCTTGTGAGGTATATATTCAATGGTTTCACAGTCCCACTCCAGCTTCTTGCCGTTAAAGTCGCCGGTTATCCTGAATATTGTACCGACACCAAAACCGTTCTTGACCTCTATAGGAAGAACGTTCAAGCCCATTTCTTCTGGAAACTGGTCAGCCATGTGCTCTGGTCTTGCAAAGTATGTGAAAACCTCGTTTATGGGAGCATTGATTTCTATGCTCTTGCTTATCGTGGTCATCGGTAAGCATCAACTATTATCTGAATTTAAAGGTTTTCCTGTGGTTGACTTTATTATCTACAGATAGGTCGCGTTACCACCTTTATTACAGCCCTCTTCATTTGCAATGATGGGGTTTCTAATGAAATATTAATGACATAAAATATTAAACGATGTGCTTGGTGCTGAGATTTTAAAGTTATGTTTTGTGTTAGCGCTTTTAGTGCCGCCCATATTGCCTTCAGAAGTATGGGCGCATCAGGCGTTCAATTCGCAAGAGGAGACCGTTGGCAGCTACAGAATTGCGTTGAGCACAGACCCGGAAATACCCATGCCAGGCAAGCCAACCAAATTGCATATTTATGTAACAGATCCAGATTATAATGCGCTTGTTGATGTTAGGACAGGAGTTAGAGTATTCAAGAATGATGTCCTGGTCCATGAGGTGCAACCACATATCTACTCTATAGGAGATTTTGTGATAGAGTATACCTTCCCAGACCCTGGCATGTATATGGTGGAAGTGTATGTATTAAATCCACCTGACGGTGATGTATCTGCCGAGTTCAACGTTGGGATACTTCAGGCCTTTGGATACATCTTCTATTCAGTAGTAATTTTTGCACTAGCATTTCCCCTAACAATACTTGGAATCATTTTCTACATGAAGAGAAGAAAAGCTAAACAATTGGGGCGTTAAAGTGTTTTGTTGGATGCAAGTTTTATTCTTTTATCGATTCTATATGCAAAAATTGCTGTTAACAGTGCATTTGTGAATAGCAATACACCAATTCCCAAGTGTATTGCAACAAGTAAGGCATGAAGTTTTGCCTCTATCACTATGAAACCCAACGTTATTTGTGTAATTACAAACAATACTGCTAACGTTGATGTAAGACGTATTCTAGTACCAGTATTTCTCTGCCTCCATGCTAGCACAGCCGTTGAAATCACAAGTGCGCCCGTTAGGGCTGCAATGAATCTGTGTATCCATTCGATTAAGAAACTTTCGCTTGGAAGTATCTGACCATTGCATAATGGCCAGTCTGGACAAGAAAGACCAAGTCCTGCCGAACTTACATATCCACCAACGAATATTATAGAATAAACAGATACAAGTGCAGCGAATGAAATATACTTTAAGAACATGTTTATTCTACTATGAAGTTACCCTGCATGCCTTGTAATGAATGCCCGGGTACTGTGCATATGTAGAAGTAATTACCGGGTCTGTCTGCAATGAATGTTATAGACCCTGTCTGCCCCTTCAGCATCGGGTTGTCTGGTGACTTTAACTTTGTATTGAATAATATTGTATTTGGGTCTTCAGGATTGCTTACAATGCCAAAGGCATGTGGCATCTTGCCATTATTCACAACATTAATGGTGACCGAATCACCTGCCTTCACCTTTATTGGTGGATTAGCATTAGCATCCCCAGTTGGTGCATTGAATCCCAACTTTGTTAGATCAGAGCTCTCCATGAATGATAGATCGAATGCAACCTTATTTCCCGTTGGCTGCACTGGCGCAGCAGCTCCTCCAGCACCACCCTCGGCCTTCTTAACTATGAACTTGCCCTGCATCCCAAGCAATGCATGACCTGGAACTGTGCAGATGTAATAGTATTCACCCTCCTTATCAGGTATAAATTCTACCGTTCCTGATTCACCCTTCAGCAGCGGATTGTCTGGTGACTTTAACTTTGCATTGAATAATATTGTATTTGGGTCTTCAGGATTGCTTACAATGCCAAAGGCATGTGGCATCTTGCCATCATTTGTAGCGTGGATGATTACCTTGTCGCCAACAGTAACCTCTACATCGGGATTTGCTCCCTCTTCTCCTGCAGGTTTATTGAATCCTAAAGTCCTAAGATCGGCACTTTCTACGAATGTTAAACTAATTTCAACTGTCTTTCCTGTGGGAGTCACAACAGTTGGCTGCTCCGCCGCAATCTTCAACTGATTTGGTGGCGGAAACTTGTACCAAAAGTCTCCCATTCCTATGTTTATGGCAGCACCAATAGCCATGACTATGACTATTATGGCTATCCCTTTGGCCATTCTGCTGCCGCTAGTTCTAACTATGGGGCTCTCTTTTTCTGTAGTCATAATACTGTTCTCCTATCTCGAACGGATCTTCCATCTTTGCTGGTTTACCTTTAACACTGCTCCTTATCATGTTGTAAAGGAAGAAGGACATGCCTATAAGTGCCAAATACGCACCTATCGAGGCCACCTGATTCAGAAATTCAATGGCCGGCTGGTTCAGCAGCATAAGACTCTGATCGGGAAGGTAATCATATATTCTCCTAGGCATTCCAAGGAGTCCAAGAATGTGCTGGGTTCCAAATACAAATATGGCGCTTAAGAGCATCAACCAGAAGTGTGCCGAGGCTAATCTTTCGTTATACATTCTTCCAGTAATATAGGGGAACAGGTAGTACATGAAACCGAAGAATATGAATGATATTGTGCCCATGACGAACAGGTGGAAGTGTCCCACTACCCAGTAGCTGTCATGCGTTATAAAGTCCAGTGGCATAGCTGTATTGACCACTCCTCCTGCACCAGCCGAGAAGAAGAGGGCTATCCCTCCAAACATCCACTTCATTGGTGCTGCAAACTTGATCCTACCACCCCATGCGGTGGCAAGCCAGTTGAACACATGCATTGCCGACATTGGTACTGCGGCTAGGGTACCGACCATAAACACGGTTTTTTCGGTGAAGGACATGCCAGTCGCGTACATATGGTGAGCCCATGATGCGAATCCTATTAGACTTAGCAGGATTATTGCTATTAGAGCAGACTGATAGCTGAATAATGGTTTTCTTGAGAACTTTGGTATAAGTTCATAGGCCATACCAATTGCTGGTATGAAGAATATGTATACTTCAGGATGGAAGGTGAACCAGAAAAGATGCTGATAGGCGATAGGGTCTCCTCCCATAGCAGGATTGAAGAACCCAGAGAGACCAAGTCTGTCTGTATATAACATTATCAGCCCAGCTGCAAAGGTTGGCAAAGCTGCCAGCTGCATGAACGATGTAGCCAATGTGGCCCACACGAATACTGGCAACTTCATCACAGGTAAATCAGGATGCTTACACTTCAATATTGTAACTACAAAGTTGATCGAACTTAGTATGGACGACAAACCCACGATCTTCAGACCAAATATCCACATATCCGTTGCAGGCCCAGGAGCTCTTATGGTAGAATATAATGGATTTCCGTACCAGCCAATATCAGCCCATCCAAGCCAGATAAGTGCAGCGCCTGGCGGGATCATCCAGAAAGCAACAGCATTGAGCTTTGGATATGCCATGTCTTTGTACTTGATCATGATTGGTATGAGAATATTACCTGCACCTGCAGCAAAGGGAAGCAACCATAGAAACAACAGATTCGTTCCATGCACCGTAAATAGTCTGTTAAAAATTGATGGATCATCTATTATCGTTGGACCGGGAAAGAGCAGCTCCGTTCTGATGACCATTGCAAGAGAGCCACCCATGAAAAGAAATATCAAAGAGGAGACTATGTAAAGCAGACCTACATCAGTGTGATGAGTTGAGAACAATATTTCCCACACTGGTCTTGGTTTTCTTATCTCTAGTACCATTCTATCAAGCCTCCACTATCAGTTTTGCACGCATCTGGTTGTGTAAGAGTCCACAATACTCTCTACACTGAATCAGGTATTCTCCAGGTTGATCGGGGGAGAACCAGACTTTATTTACTCTGCCAGGTACGGCATCAATCATCGCTACAAAATACGGCACGTTGAAGGCATGATTAACGTCCTTAGATGTTATATCGAACCTGTAAGCCTTGCCAGCTTTAAGATGCAGCTCCCCAACTTCCTTGGTGCCATCTTCATGCTCGAATGTCCAGAACCACTGCTGTGCTATCACCTTGATCGTTTCTGCCTCCTTCGGCACTTCATCGATATTTTTCTCTACAACCCAAGCATCTGCACCTATCCATACAAGTAAGCCAACTACAACTCCAATGTATACCCACTCCAGCGTAGCATGACCCATCTATCTTGCTACCTCCCGCTTCTTTACATTCTTCTCATTAAAGTGTGAAATTATGAAGACAATAACACCTGTTACTACTGCTCCAACTATAAATGCCGCTGTCATAAACTTGTAAAAGAGACCCCAGATCTCGATCTTACGGTTCACAAACTCACCTGCTTCTTGGGCAAAGGCAGGAGCAAGAATTGGAATTAAAAATGCTATAAGCAACGGTGCAAGAACAAAAGCATACAATTTGATTGACACCACTGACCCACTCCTAAGAAGCGAGGTTTAGGCGCTATTTAAAGATTCTGCAGAGCATTCAGACTCATTGTTCAAGTGGATATCTGTTCATGTTCATTACGTTAAATGCTATTAAATTATAATCACTACTTCCATGCCTTAATATTGTAAGTGATGCATTTTTTATGGTCATATTAAAGAGGGTGTCAGGATTCAGATCGAACATTCTGTTTATAGCAGCCTTTATTGGATCAAGATGGGTCACTAAAAGTACGTTTGTAGCTTGGTGTTTATCTGCAACAAAGTCCAAAATGTTATTTATCCTAGCTCTAATCTAAGAGAATCTTTCTACATGTAGGTTCCTGAGCGTTGGATCGTCATGGTAAAATCTCAAGAATATGTTGCCAAACTTTTCCAACGCCTCATTATAACTCATACCAACAATAGACCCCATGTCTGTCTCGACCAGCCTGTCATCTATAGTATAATCAACACCTATTGTTTCAGAAACAATCTTTGCAGTTTCAACTGTTCGTGTTATTGGACTTGTGTATATTGCCTCTACAGGTACCGATTTCAAACCTTCAGCCGTGGATGCTACCTGCTCTCTTCCCCTTTCGGTAAGATGATACTCCAACTCCCTACCTGCCAGAATATGCTTGACATTGTTCTCCGCTTCACCATGTCTCATCATTAATACTAGAGCCAAGATGATGTGACATCTCCAAAAGTTAATATAAATTATACACATGCACGACTGCATGAAGATCGGTATAGTTGGCGGAACTGGTGGGATGGGCGAGGGTCTGGCGATGAGATGGGGTGTAGATCATGATGTTATAGTTGGCTCCAGAGATGCTCAGCGTGCTATTGACGCTGCAACATCATATACAAAAATTGTAACAGAAACCTATGGTTCGGGAATGAAGGGCAATATATGCGGGAGTGATAATGTTTCTATGGCAAAGGAAGTCGATCTACTTGTATTATCAATACCATACGAGCATATAGATGATACATGTGGAAAACTGGCATCGGTAGTGAAGGAAAGTTGTATAGTTGTAAGCCCAATAGTTCCTATGACAAAAAGTGATAATGGATTTGAATATATACCTATGAAGGAAGGGAAAGAGTCAGCAGCAGAAAGAGTATCTGCAAAAATGCCTCCTAGATCAAGAATAGTATCTGCATTGCACACAATATCGGAAGTTAAGTTAAAGCATCTTAACGAAAGTCTTGATTGTGATGCATTTGTGTGCGGTGATGATATTAATGTGGTTAGTATAGTTAGTAAGTTAATGGGAGAGATTAAGGGACTCAGGCCACTCTACTTGGGCCCATTATCAATGTCATATCAAGCTGAAGCCATGACACCTTTACTGCTTAATTTATCGAAACTTAACAAGATCAAACATCCTGGATTGAAAATAGTTTAAGAATGCATATGCGTTAATAGCTGCGTGAGGCCAAAGAGAAGGATAAAGAACTGGTTCACAGCTATGGCAATACTTTTCGCTGTCATGGCTATTATAGTAATATTAAGGGATATTGCGCTCTTTAGTGTCGAATTCGTTGCTGAATTTTTTACCAATGAAGAAATTAATAATGAAAAGATAAGTCTTGTAATGTTTGTAATTGCTGGTATACTTTTTGCTATCGGATTTAAGAAGAGTGAAGAACTCTATAGAGAAGGCTGACCGGAACGCATCGTGGCCTCAATATCCAAGAGCCTTTTGATCCTCTCTTCCACAGGTGGATGTGTAGAAAACAAGTTAGCAATTGTCTCTCCTGAGGCAGCGGGAATTATGAAAAATGCGTTCATTCCCTCGACCTCCTTGAGCGCCTGCTTCGGTGTAACCTTTATCTGACCACTGATCTTCATCAAGGCTCTTGCAAGTTGTTTTGGCTTACCTGTCATGAAAGCAGCACTTCTATCTGCAGCAAATTCTCTGTAGCGAGATATTGCACGGATTATAAGAAAACTCAGAAACCACACGATTGCTGCTACTATGAATATTAGCAATACACCTCCGCCTTGCTGCCTTCCACGGTAGCCATAGCCGTACATGTTGCTATACATGGTAGAACGCATGATGAACCATGCTATAGTGGAGAACAAACTGGCAAGTGTAATTACAGTAACATCCCTATGCTTAACATGACTTAGTTCATGTGCAATGACACCCTCAAGTTCCTCCCTCTCCAGTATGCGCATCAAACCAGTTGTCACCGCAACTACAGAACTTCTTGGACCTTTCCCAGTTGCAAAAGCATTTGGGATGTCAGTTTTGATGACGGCTATCTTCGGTCTGGGAAGATTCTCTCTGCTAACAAGGGTTCCCACTATTTCATGAAGTATAGGATATTCTTCTCTGCTAACGAGCTTGGCTCCTGTGCTCCATAGAACTATTTTATCTGAGAAATACCATTGCGACATTATCATCAACCCTGCTATTACTGCCATTGACAATATACCAAGACCAAAGTAAAATGATACCAAACTCAAGAATGCAAGATAGAGAATCCCAAGTACCATGAAACTAACTGCCATTCTTGCCTGTAGACCTCTATCATGGAACTTTAATTGAGATTTCATAACATGATAACAATGATTCAGATGCTAGAAGGGAATTAAAATCTTACGAAATCAATTTTTGCTCAAAAAACTTTCAAGTCTGTTCATAGCCTCTTCAAGCGTATCCAATGGAGGCAGGAAGACCATTCGAAAATGTCCCTGCCCATACTGTTTTCCAAAACCTGAACCGTGAACCGAAAGCACACCAGTGCTTTTCACAAGATCCTTGACAAAATCTGCGTCGCTCTTCCATTTGCTACCATTGAGATCTATCTTTGGAAATATGTAAAAAGCACCCTTTGGCTTTACATATGAGATTCTATTCATAGCATCCAGCCTCTTCATCACATAATCGCGCCGCTCCCTCAACCTGTTTACCATATCTCCTATGTGATCCTCTGAACTTTGTAGCGCAGCAATAGCTGCCATCTGAGCAGGTGTGTTGGAGGCTATCCTAACCCTAGCCAGTTTGGGAATGTTTTCGCGAAGATCATCTAATGCCTTTGATCTACTGTTCATGCATATGTAACCTAACCTTAAACCTGTCATAAGATATACTTTGGAGAAGCCATTGAGCATTATCAATGGTGCTTCATTGGCATATTTTCCCATACCAACGAACTCTTCATCAAAAATAATTTTATCATATATTTCGTCGCAGAGCAAGTATAGATTATTCTCTACCGCGATCTGAACAAGCTCACGAAGAATCTTTCCATCATAAACTGCGCCTGTAGGATTATTTGGGCTTATGACCGTGATAGCAACAGTCTTACCTGTAATCTTAGATCTTATATCATCCAAGTCGGGAAGCCATCCATTCTCTTCAACGCTTCTATATTCAATGGGGTTACCACCATGCAGTTTTGCATATGAGGAGTATGGTGGATAGCAAGGACCCGGCACAAGAATTTCATCACCTTCCTCCAAGATGGAACCCATTACCATATCTACAGCTTCGGATACTCCATTTGTGATCAGAACGTCGCTTGAATTTGCATCCATCCCCTTCTCCCTCTCTCTTCCAGCAATCAGATTTCGTAACTCCTCAACACCTTCAGAGGGTGAGTAGTTTGTCTCGTCATTCATTATAGCATTGATTAATGATTCCTTCATATGTTTAGGAGTTTTAAAATCATATGCAACTGGATCGCCTATATTGAGGTAAAGTATGTCTTTTCCTTGCCTTTCAAGCTCCTTTGCATACAAAACTATGTCACGTATAGCATATTCGACACCTTTCACACGCTTTGATACTTTCAATTACCACTACTCAAATATTGGACTAGGATAAATTCTAATCGTCGGGCCCGTAGCCTAGCAAGTTATGCATGCAATATGTTTGCATGACCTAGTGAGGATCAGGGCGGCGGTCTTCGGAACCGCAGGTCGTGGGTTCAAGTCCCTCCGGGCCCGCTATCATTCCCGAAAAAATAATCTAAACAAAATATTTTATTGCCTGATGGGAATTGGAACATCCTTGATACCTCCTGACAGAACCCTTCCATCCTCAAGCTCGAAGTTGATAAATGCAAAACCCATTGTTTTACCAGTGGGTGAAGATTTGATCTGCTCCGTAGGTATTTTGAAGGCATAGGATGCTTTACCTCCCATTGGTACCCTTAGATATTTGATCGGATCGTTTGCAGGGAGAAAATCCGTATCCTTGACACGGTAGACATTTTCATAAAGTGTAACACCGAGTGAATCCGTGATCCTGAATTCTAGCGTACCGGATGCAGGTAAGGTATCTATTTGATCGTTGCCCAATGCAAATGCAACATCATAGAATTGTACGCCTTCACGAACAATTAGTCCTTTTACCTTTGTGATTCTCTCATCAACGCCCTGCCAAATCAATTCAGGTTCGGACCATTTTTCTTCACAATCAGGACAGTATAGTCTCATCTCCTTCGGTATTATACTTGAATCAAAGGGGAAGTATTCTGTAAAGAGATCAAATTCCTTGGAACTTGACAATACCTGAAATCCATGGTTACTATATACCCCTTCCTTTACCCATTGTTGAGGATCAGTAACCTTATCCCATACATTATCCGCTGGAGAAAATAAGAGATAGAACGGTCTTGGTGGACCTTCCTCTGGATATAACAATCTGACATGCATGACGTAACCTCTAGTAATACTGGCAAGATCGGTACGATTTTCATACGGAATTATCCTTGCAAAATCAACTTTAATCGGAAAATTAGAAACAGGCTCAGGCTTTGCTGGAATTGACATTAATGCTATAACAATACCAACAACCACTGCGGCAGCCGCTATACCACCAAAAATTGCTGCTCGGTTCATGTTATTTTTGCAAATTCCGATTCCAATTTAAGTGTAATTATGCTAGATCTCCTTTATCATGCTTTCATCAAATATATCAGACCCATACCATTTGTACCTGAAGTCCCAGTTTCTGCAGCAATTCTGACGTTCCTTGGGCACAACCACGTCCTGCCCAAATATGTACGAGAACTTCACACCTCTGTTTATCCTTTCTACAAGCGGTTCTATCAGATCCAGAGGAACCGGGGACATCACCCCATAAATGTACTCGTTTGCATTGTTGTAGATATCTTTCCATGCTTCCAGAACGCATACCACTCCCTTTATCATCTGACCATTATAGAGAGTCCCGATTCTTTGCACAAACTTTACGGGCAACTCTCCCAGAGCATGCTTGGTGAAGTAATCTTTATGCCCTGTCAGAAATGCAAATGTTGGTATCTGCTTTATTATTTTGCCATAAGTGAAAGTAATCTCTCAGAATCCTTTTCACCAAACCAATATCTGCCAAACGGTTGACATTCCTGTGAGCCTCTTGCATCGTTGCGTTTAATTCTTTTGCCAAATCGGATAAGCGAAGGCTTTCTTGTTCAGTTTAAGCAGCATCTGACGCCTCAACCCACCAGCTAATTCAATGAATGTCTGACTTGCCTAACTCTAAAGCTTATGTGTTGTGATCAATTTTCAGCCTTCAACAAGTTCGCTTCAAGCATCTGTTGAACCAGCTCTACAACTTCCTTCTCCACATCCGATCGCTGCATATTCAATTTTGCAGAGAAAGTGTCTATCAGTTCGTTTATTGTTTTTGTGCCATCACACATTTTCCAAAACTCAATCAAAGCATCATTTACCATGAAACCCTGATTCTGTTCATTCATCAATGCAAGTGAACCATCGGGCTGTTGCAACACTGAACCGAGCTTTGTAAGTTTTGATTTCTCCAGATCAATTGAGAAACGTAAGGTCTTCTTTCCATAGATCTTATCCTTTGCTTCTGGTGACATCCGCTCCGGTGTCCATGGGGGATCCCACACAATTTCCACGTTTATGTCTCCTATACCATCGATCTTTCCGAGATATTTCTTCACATCTTTCACCAGTGTATCGTGCAATGGACAACCACGTGTAGTCATTGTCATCTTTATGTTTACATCGTTCTTATCACTGATATCAACACCATAGATCAAGCCTAGATCAACAACGCTTAAAGGAACTTCAGGATCCATGCATTTTTTCAATGCATCTACAACCATCTGTTGATTAACCTTAAAGACCATGATGCATTATAACACAAGTTCATGGGATAAATACCTTATCTCGACTTTCTAGATGGGCATAACTTACTCTTGAGATCTATGAATGCCTCAACATCATCCACAACTATCCTAAAGTTTGTTGGATCAAGTGTCCAAGTTTTTACTAGATAACGAAGATACGTGTCTTCATATTCTTCAAGAGTTTTGCATAAATCTCTTCTTTCCTTTGAACGCACCGCTTTGCCTCAAACTCCCTTCTATGGCTCTTCTACAACGCTCCATGTGCTCTTCGTCTGATAACTTCATACTTTCCTCTAGCGCTTCCTGCAAAGGTGTTTTCGTCCTAGTTTTTTGTGAACAACTTTTCTCAAGTATAACTATCCTAGTAGCGTCTTTATCGACATATCATATGGTGGTGTCAAAACTCCCTTCTCAGTAATTATTCCACTTATGAGTTCGGGGGGTGTTATATCAAATGCTGGGTTGAAAACCCTCACGCCTTTTGGAACTACTCTTTTACCGCCCATACTAATTACTTCCTCAAACGATCTTTCCTCAACGATAACTTGATCAGGATCACTCTTCAGATCAAAGCTTGATAATGGTGCCGCAACGTAAAATGGTATATTATGTTTACTGGCTAATATTGCTACCTGATATGTCCCGATTTTGTTAAAAACATGGCCAGTTCTCAAAACACGATCCGCCCCAACAATAACCTTCTTTATCACACCTCTTGCCATTAGCGAGCCAACTGCTGTATCAGGAGCAACACTAACATCTATGCCATCATGTTTGAGTTCAAATGCAGTTAATCTAGCTCCTTGCAGAACTGGTCTAGTTTCAGCTGCGATTACATTGATCCGCTTGCCCTGCCCCTTTGCTGCTCTCAACACACCAAGTGCTGTGCCATATGCAACTGTTGCCAATGCACCTGCATTACAATGAGTTAAAACAACATCACCATCCTCTATCAATGCTGCACCGAAGGAGCCCATCTGCTTGTTCGCATTGATATCCTCCTGAGCCATCTGCAAGGCTTCATTTAACACAGCCTCCCTGATCGCTTTCACGCTGGTCTGTGCCCTAGCCTTCTGCATAACTCTCTCCAGTGCCCAGAATAGGTTTATTGCTGTAGGTCTTGTGCTCCTGAGAACCTTGAAGGCTGTATCAAGTTCATGTAAAAGTTCATCAGGTGTCTTAGCCTTGCTCTTCACAGCAGCCAGTGCAAGACCCATAGCAGCGGCAACCCCTATCGCAGGTGCTCCCCTTATTACCAAATTCTTGATGCAATCTGCTACCTGCTCGTATGTTGTACATTTTATAAATTCAAGCTTATTTGGTAATTTGGTTTGATCGATCATTACAACAGAATTATCTTTCCAGCTAACTGTCAAAAGCTCTGTTGAACGCATGTAAGAAGCAGTGAAATCTATAGATATAATTAGTTTACTTGTTCCAGTACTTTTATTACCTTCTTCATCGGATCTTCCATTTGAGCAAGCAGTCTTTGACCATTATTTTTAATTGAACCTATGAGCTTCTCATCGTTGAGCATCCTTCTTACAAGTTTCAAGACATCATTAACGCTGGTGTATCCGTAACTCACTCGCTTTTGAACCAGAAATCTGTTCACTGCTATATCCTGCATATTATATGAGATATTTGGTATGCCCAGCAGGGAAGCCTCACAATTCATAGTCCCACCCGAGCCTATGAAAATGTCTGTTTTCATTAAGAGTGATATACCATCTACCACATCATCAAGAACAATAGCATCCCTATCATATCTTTTCTTCAATTCCTCAACTTGATCACTGTATCTGCCTACAATAACGATATTGCAGTCAGTGAAATTTTTAATTAATGAATTTAGAAGTTTGTGTGATATTATATTTTTTGTCTGATACGCTGCTTTCGATTCCTCCAATCTGAATGTGATCGTATTCTTGCTTGGATCAAGATCCAGATCAATATTTGTATATCTGAGTCGACGTTTGAGCCACATTGCAGGATCAAGTGCTCTATACTGAATGATTGATTTTTCACTTATACCATATTTTACAAATTCCTTAACAGGAATTATCCATGGGCACATAAGTTTGCTCATCAAGGGAATGGACAATCTGCACACAGCTTCTGCGTGTGGCGAATCATTAAAGCCCACATGTTTTATTCGTAAACCGAATGCAACCCTAGCAGCCTCTGGTGATGAAAAACTTGCCAGAACGTCAGGCTCGAACTTTTCTACCTCATTGATAAGTTCCATAACTCTTTCAGCACTTGCTTTAAGTTTCATGTGAAGAGACTCACCTCCATGCTCGCCTATTATTGCGAGATCCATGCCTCTTAATTGAGCAAGTCGTCCAACCTCTCTGTATCTTCTGGAAGTGCAAAAAACCTCATGCTTTCTCTTCCTTAACTCATCTATAACTGGCTTGAAGAAATTAACCTGCTTTGGTGTTAAAATATCAAACCAATATCTCAATTTTGATCACTATATTGTATCATGGTCTTCCAACTCCTGTGAAAAATGCGTCCTTGAACTTGTTCCTGTCCAAGATACCTCTACCATCATAAACTACCAGTGGCTTACCAGCGTGCTGGGAGAGTTTCTTTTCGCTTAACGATTTGTACTGTGCATGATCAGTGCTTACAATGATCATATCAGCATCCTTCACTGCCTCTTCAAGTTTGTTTGTGAGTGTTACTGAAACCGGAAGGTTTGAATCTTCCTTCACTAATGGATCATGAACCCTAACCTTACATCCAAGTTTTAACAATTCGTTAATCACATCATAGGAAGGTGAGAGTCTAGTGTCATCAACCCCTCCTCTAAAGGCTAAACCAAGTACAGCTGCCTTTGCTTCATTGATCGATTTGCCTGCTTTTTGTAACAACTGTGTTGCTGCTTCAACGCAATGCTTTGGCATGAAATTGTTAATAGTTCTTCCAAGCTTAACCATGTCCAACATTACCTTATTCTTTCCCGCAGTTTCCAGCAGAAAGATGGGATAAACAGGTATGCATGCTCCTCCAACACCCGTACCAGATTTATGCAAGTGAGAGAATGGTTGCGAATTTGCTGCCTTTCTAACCTCCCAGAAGTCTATCCCTACTTTTTCACAAATCTTTGCCAACTCATTTGCAAGTGCGATATTAACATCCCTGTAAACGCCTTCAATTAACTTCTCAGCCTCAGCGGTTTTAACATTATTTATTTTGATAACACCTTTCTTTGCCAAGCGTGAATAAAACTTTACACCCATTCTTAGACTTTTAGAACCTATTCCTGAAACTAATGCTGGATAATTTTCTTCGATATCCTTCACCGCTCTTCCTTCGTAAACCCTTTCAGGACTATACACTAAGAAGAAATCCTGTTCCACTTTTAATCCAGACTCTTTTTCCAGAATCGGCAAAACAATTTCTTCTGTAGTGCCTATTGGTACACTTGAGTTCACAGACACCAGATCTCCTCTCTTCAATCCCTTTGCAATTTTGTTGGATGCATCTTCAATAGCTGAAAGATCTGATGAGCCATTAATGATACTGATAGGAACTGTTACCACTTTGATCTGAGTCATCTTAGATGCCTGAGTCAGGTCTGTAGTAGCACTAAACCTCTTACTCTTCAATCCCTTCCTAAATGCTTCTTCGACATGAGACTCAATTACATGCGTCCTGCCCTTCGCAGCATATTGTGCAACTTCATTGGAGATATCTGCACCCACAACATTAAATCCAGCTCTAAGACATGCGGCTGCAAGAGCAGCACCGACATGGCCCAATCCAAAAACTGAAACGGAAATTCTTTCTTCCATCTGTTTCCCCTTTCTTTTATTTTGTTGCCGTACCAAGTTCAAGAGGATTACTGTGTATTATGTATTAACCATATCTGTCCACCAAACATTATGAGATAGATATTAGCGAAAGATGCCCAGAAGTTTGTTACGACACAGAATTTCTTGAGATTGTGAAATAAATCTCCTAATGAAGGAGTAATGAGAATTGAAAAATCAATTGTGAAGACGTTACACTCAATTTGGGAATGCAGAAACCTTTAATGGCGGAAGAGGAAATCACAATATTATGCCAAAATCAGTAGCCATATTGCACAATACATTAAACACGGCTGGTGGCGGAGAAAGAGTCTGTCTAACAATGATTGAAGCGCTTTTAGAGAAAGGCTATGATGTTACTCTACTGACTGCAGAGAAAACAGACTGGAATAAAGTGGAAAATGCATTGGGAATATTTCCATTCAGCGAAAAATTTCATGAAAAGTATGCACTCCCATTTGGTATCCGCCCAAGAGTTTTTGGCATTTATCAAAGGTTGTTGGCAGGGATCTATGCATCGCTGCTGTACCGTAAGAGTTTTGATTTTATAATCAATACATTCGGTGATATAACACCCCTTATGTGTAAGTATACTTATGTTTACTTTCCCATCTATCTGATGATGAATGACGGTTCGAGCAAGTATAGCACAAGCAATTTCTGGAAACTATATTTTGCGCCTTACGCATTATATCAGAAATTACACTATCCAAATTATCTTCGCAATACTATACCGTTATGCACCAGCAAATATACTCAGGATGTTTTGAAATCTCTTTATCCAAACTATGGACATGTTTTGTATCCGCCAGTTGAAGTTGACACATTTAGAAATGAAAATCTGGAAAGAGAAAATATGGTTGTGACATGCAGCAGATTTACTCCAGAGAAGAATCTGCATATCATACCAAAAATTGCGGCACATACTCCCAATATAGAGTATCATATAGTTGGAGGAACGAATAGGCTTAGTGGGTCTGTCATTAGCAAAATACTGGCAGAGAAAGAAAGGCTTGGATGTTCAAACGTGTATTTACATACTGATGTTAGTAAACAGGAACTTAAGAGGTTGTATGGAAAGGCAAAAGCCTACCTTCATACAATGATAGGTGAGCATTTTGGAATCTCCATAGTTGAGGGAATGGCGGCAGGCTTGATACCTGCGGTGCATAGAAGCGGAGGTGCATATCAGGACATAGTTGAGAGGGACAGATATGGTTTCAGTTATGAAAACCCGGGTGAGGCTGCTGATATTATTGAATCATTGATAGATAATTCAGAGAAGCAAAGGGAATACAGACAAATTGCAATTGAGAGATCTCAACGTTTTGGGAAAGAGAAGTTCAAGGAAGAGTTTGTACGACTGGTTTGTGATACTGAATGAATCATACATCACCAGTATACTTGGGTAATAACAGGGCCATATGCAGAACGATATACAATGATAAGATGATAGTAGATACCACTGATATTTCATTATCACCCCATATATTACTCGACGGATATTGGGAAAAATGGGTTACAGAATTTATACTAAAAATAATTAAATCTGATATGAATATACTTGAAGTTGGTTCTAATATAGGATACTATACGGTGTTAATGGGCAAACGTACCAAGGGGAAAGTATTCGCGTTTGAGGCTAATCCTCACATGTTCGAAATATTAAAACAGAATATAGTGATAAATGGTTTAAGCAATACAGTTGTACCATACAACTTGGCGGCTACTAGCAAGAAAGGACATATAGAATTGAATGTAATAAAGGAATATCAAGGATCATCAAGCATTCATCAATTTGATAAGAGTAAAAACGACTATACGACTATAACAGTTGAAACAGATACTGTTGACAACCTGATAACTGATGAAATCGATTTAGTAAAGATAGATGCTGAAGGTAGCGAACCATTGATAATTGACGGGATGATGAACACCATTCAGAAAAATCCTCGTCTTCAAATGATAATGGAGTTTAATAGAGCATTGATAGAAAAAACTGTAGATCCTTACAAGTTCATAGACAGATTAATGGAGATCGGTTTCGAGATCTCATACATTGATACAAACTCAAAACTGCACAAATTTAAAAGACAAGCAATACAGCAAACTGACATTATAGAACTTTATTTGAAAAGGCGTTAGAGATGAATTGTGAAGATATGTTTTGTGTTGTGATGTCAAAAAACTGCTATCCTATGAGATTGAAACAATTTGCTAACAATGGATATGTAATGATTATATACTTAATGAGGTCGCAATTCAAGATATGACAAATAGAAAACTGCCATCCAGAGGTTGGTACTATTTCAGAACTGGTTATACCATATATCTTGCATTCATACTCGCAGCTATAAACATGATGGTTGTAGCTTACTACCTCGCTATACAGAATATACCTGCGTTACGAATAATGTTTCCCAGTTTCAGTATCTGGGCTTTACTAGTAATAGTGATTGGCGTGCCTTTAGCAATTTTTCTTGGCTGGTTGCATTTTAAGAAATCACCCACGTATCAATCTGAGCTCGACATTCAAGTTGAAGCCAATCCATATTACTATAAACTTCCTCCTGGCTATTGGAAGGAAGTCTTTGCACCAATATGGCTTGAACTACTCCGATTGAACCTGAAGGTACTAAACAAAGAACCGCTTACAGAAGAGGAACAAGACCAGATTAAGGAGTTGCAAAAGAAACTTGAAAATCTGATAAAGGGTGGTTATGTAGGAGAGCCACGTGCGAATGTTGATTTTGAGCAGTAGAAATTTGAATATCTAATCATATACAAGTTATGCTTATAATTTTCTATCACCGCTTTCTTTTAGTAAGCAATGCCTGCCTGAATAAAGTGACCATCAACATCGCTTCTTTAGAAGTTAGCATATTTCTACCCAGCAATCTCTTGAGTGCCATTGCAAGCAAAGCTGTCTTATGCCTCCTGTATCCAGTTGTCGTTGCCAATTTCAAAGCATAATCAATTAGCAGTTCTCTTTCGTGCACACTGGCAAGATTCTTTTTCTTTTTAAATGAACCTCTCTTTATTTCATAAAGCAGTATTGCAAGTGCATGAGAAATGTTCAACGTTCTATACGATGTACCAGTATCGATGCTAACAACTATATCACATGCTGACAACTCATGGTTATTCAACCCAGTAGACTCCCTTCCTAGCAGGACACAAACATTCTGCTTTGCCCCAACAAGTATCTGGGCAAGCTGGGAAGGATTTATTGAATCTCTAACAACATTTGATCTATCGCTGGAACGTATGGCTGTTGTTCCAATGAGCAGATCAAATTTCCTTAGAATCTTGAAATTAACTACTTTAGCCTTATCGAGTAGGTCTTTCCCATGTACTGCAAATATGCTCGCTTTCTTTGCATCAAATTTTGGATTTATCAAAAGTAATTGATCGATTCCAAAGTTCTTCATGATCCTAGCTATATGGCCAACATTGACTTCATGTTCAGGCTCTATCAATGCCACGCTCAGTTTCATAGATGTAATAAAAATGGAGGATCAATTTTAACCTGTAATATGAATCGCATCAAAATGTGATTAATGCTTTTAAATTACTCAAAACAATGGTGTGGTATGCAATTAAAGTTCACGGATGTTATGAATTACAAGGTTAGATATGCAGAATCGGGAGATGGTGAGAAACATGTTTTGCTCATTCATGGGTTAGGCGGCTCTGCAGAAAGCTGGGTTAGTAACATAGATTTCTTTGCAAGACACTTGCATGTCTTTGCACCAGACTTGTTGGGCTTTGGCAAGAGCGATAAACCGGGGATAAGGTATACGATTAAGACCTTTACAAATTTCATAGACAAATTTCTTGACTCTACTGGAATCAAGAAGACCTATGTTATAGGATCTTCGATGGGAGGGCAGATAGCTGCTGAGTATGCTATTTCCCATCCAGCAAGGGTTGAGAAACTTGTGTTAATAGCGCCTGCAGGTATACCGCCAAAGGAATTCAGGGGCACTGATGAATTGAGAAGGTATGTTAAGGTGCTAGATGCGAAGAACCTCAATGATGTTAGAAAGGCGCTTACGCCAGTAGATGCTAATAGCCATGCAATAACTAGTGCTTATGTAAATAGTGTTTACGAGTATATCAGCATGCCACGAGCAAGACATGCATTTCTATCATCATTACAGGAAAGCGCAAAAGCACCTAGGCTTGCCAATAGGTTGAAAGTTATAAAGGCAAAAACATTTGTTGTGTGGGGAAAAGATGATAGTTTGATACCCATAAAGTATTGTGAACCATTTATCTCTAAGATGGAGAATTGCAGATTATTGCTGATAGAAAGATGTGGTCATAGACCCCATGCTGAAAAACCAAATGTATTCAATAAGGCAGTAATAGATTTCCTTTTAGAAGATTAATGGATGCAACAATGCATCAAAAATTAAAGGTATGGAGTTATACACCAGTTAGAGCAGTGCCTATTTCCATTGACTTGTGCATTTCGCTCATTGCACAGCCAAATTCTGACGGGGGCTTGCCTCTTCTAAGCAATCCTCTGTACAATCCTTCCTCGAGTTTCTGCCCATTTGCATTCTCCCACTCTTCAACTGGAGAACCGTATTTCTTCTGTATTCTATCTCTGTACCATTCTGGTATTACATTGAAGGCGCAGAACGGAACGATTCTCATATCTGGAGTCAGATAGTGAATATCACATCTCTGCAGTCTTTCCAAGTCCTCATTATACTTGTCCTGGAAGTGCATCATACCAAGGAAGAGGCTTCTGCCATGCCATGAACCAACAGAACCATAACTCTTCTTTACAATTATACTTGCAAACATCTTTGCAAGGTCCAATCCTTTTGGTTGCTTGTTTTTATCAACGAATGAGTTTAGTTTCCTGACAACCTCAAGCATTGTAAGATATCTGTTCCTTCCAGACTTGATTTCGTCAGTCTTTTCCTCAAGGTATTCCAATAATCCCTTAATATCAACGAACGATGTTAATGGAACAAGTTTCCTTGTCTCAGCATCCTCAAACACGTATGTGCCAGCACCACATGCAAAATGTATGCTCAACTCATACTTTGGCTGCTTGCTGAACTGTTCAATCACATTTGTTAGTGGCATGCAGCTCGGAACTGGGAACCATGCGTCCTCAGGAATCTCTCCGTTGGTCTGTTCCTCAATTCTCTTTATGCAGTCTGGTATTGTTATTCTATACTTCTCACGTTCCTTCTTTGTCATTCTTCCAGTCAATGAAACAGGCTGGAAGTTTACTGCGTGAACAACATCAAGGTGCTTCTGCGCATATCTGACAATACCGCCCAATTCATGGTCATTGATTGACTTGATAACCGTTGGGACAAAAACAACTGTCATTCCATTCTTTCTTGCATTTTCTAATGCATATGGAACCTCCCAATGGTTCTTTGGATTCGTTCTTGGTGTAACACCATCAAAACTCAGGTATAGATTGCTTACACCTGCTTCCCTGATCCTTCGCATCAGATCCGCGTCAATAGCCAGTCTTATACCGTTAGTATTCATTTGTATATGATCAATACCTTCCTCCTTCAGAATCCTGATAAGATCAAAGATGTCCTCTCTTAACATCGGCTCTCCACCAGTAATCTGTAATGAATTACCTGGTATTGGCCTTTCAGCCTTCAAGGTCTTTGCCATCGCTCTTATCTGTTCAAGAGTTGGCTCGTACAAGTAAGCACCTTCAAGACCTTTCTTTACATAGAAGAAACAGTACCAACATGTTAAATCACATCGGTTTGTGATAATAATATTTGCCAAACCAGAATGGCTCAAGTGGTTCGTACATAGACCACAGTTCATTGGACATGAACATTTATCGATCATAACATTTGGTGCATGTGCACCCTTACCGTCAATCCAGTAAGTGCTAAACTTCTGATACATTTCGTAGGAACCGAAGTAAAGTTCCTCACACTCACCATGTGTTGGACATGTCTTGGTCATGAAGACCTTTCCGTCACGCTCAAAAACTTCCGCATCAAGTATCATGTTACAATCAGGGCAGATACTTTGCGTATATCTTATGGTCTTTCTTTGCCCCTGCTTCTTTGAAACATTAGACGTGATCTGTACTAGGTCCATCCTCCACACCTTAACGAAAATTTCTGCTTTTAGAATATAAATATATCTTGCAAAAACATACGGTGAAACGTAGTATTTGTGCCTATTTTCTATGCGTAGATATCTATGCCTATTCGAAATAACCTTCCTGCAAGTATGATCAGGATATCACTAGCAATATAGGGAATTCCATTAGTGATGATGGTTTTTGCAAGAAATAAACAGGTACCAAATCATCCAAAATAATACGACCTACATTTATGCTAATTACACATATTAGTCGCCAGCCAAGGATCATTGAATATGCTTAGTGACAAGGCCCGCCGGGCCATGGAGAGTCTAGGCTTGACAGATTATGAAATCAGAGTCTACATTTCTCTTCTTAATGAAGGAACGATGACGGCGCAAGAATTGAGCAAAAAATCTGGTGTGCCGTATAGCAAGATCTATGAAGTTGTTGGAAGGTTGGAAGAAAAAGGCTGGCTTGAATCGGATAGTGGTAGGCCAACAAAATTCTATCCAAAATCTCCTTCAACCGCACTCGAAGCTATGCGAATGCGCATTGAGAGTCAGGTAAAGGAAAATGAAAATGTTATTGTCCAAGAATTGATGTCCCTCTATGAAAAGAGTGGAGTAAAGGAAAAGCCAGAGATCTGGGTTCTTAGGGGATTGTACAACATTGCAGCAAAGGTTAAGGAAATAATCCAAAACTGTGACCGAGAATTGTTGGTTGCATTGCCTGCTGCTGCAGAAAGTGTTGCAAAACCACTTCAACCGGCGTTTAGAGATTTACATGAAAGGGGCGTAAAGATAACAGTGTTAGCATCAGAAAGTGCTACTATGGATACTGTTAAGGCCCTCTCCAGAATAGGAGAAGTAAGGCTAAAGAACAGCATGTTTGGAGGAGGAGTGATAAGTGACGAAAGGCAGGTTGTGATACTTTTAGGTGCTGAAAAAACTGGGACGCGTAACTATGAACCGTTGGCCATATGGGCTGAGCATACGGGTTTGGCAAACTTCGCTAAGGAGTACTTCCAGTATTTGTGGAAGGATGCCAAGGCCGTATAAGTATAGGTAAATTTAATTAATTATAGCTATAATCTAATGCGAGAGATGAGTAAGACCAGCAACGGTGAGATGCTCTTTGTCGGAACGGCGGAGTCTGAGCATGTTGAGATGTATCTGAAGGCTATATGGTGGATCAGGGAGAGATCGGAAGAGATCAAGGTTAGTTCCATAGCCAAGATCCTTAATGTTACACAGCCTAGCGTTGTTCAGATGCTTAAGAAACTTGATGATATGAAACTTGTTGTTTATAGGAAAAATGGTGTTGATCTTACAAATGAGGGTGAAAAGATAGGCAAGCAGATGATAAGGAATAGTAGGTTATTGGAAGTTATGATGAAAAATGCTTTGAAGATTAATATCGATGAAGAGATGGTCTGTGGCATTGAACATCATATGAATAAGAAGTTTACAGATGCTTTATGCACATTATTGAAGCACCCTCGCAGTTGTCCACATGGACATAAGATACCAGAGGGTGACTGTTGTAAAGGCAAATAAAAATAGGCTCTTTTACACGGCTTTCTCTTTCACTAGCAGGTCTTCTACGTGTTTGCCATTACCGTTTCCATTTCCATTGCTGTACGTTCCATTACCATTGTGGATCTTACCGTTGCCATTATGGACCTTGCCATTACCATTAGCATTTCTATGATCACCATTTCTGGCTAAGACCTTTACATGCTTGACTTCATCCTTCAGTTCCTTCACGTTTTTCTCTGCCCATAATGTGATTTTGCCAAGTTTAGAAATCTCTGATTCGAACTCACTTCCTGATTTGTCAAGCATCTTCATCTTCTGTGAAAGATCTTGAACTGCACCTGTCAATCTTTCTAGTTCTCTACTACCTTTCTTTATATTGTAATTGGCAGTTATCATCTCCTTGCTTAGTTTGTCTATCCTTCCATTGGTTTTATCGATACCTGCATTCAGATCATCCAGATTCCTCATTGTTCTCTGAATACTCTTATTAGCACCTTCAACACTGCTTGCAGCAATGTTAACTTTTATCGATAGTTCTTCCACCTTCTGTGCTAGTTCCTGTACACTCTTTTCGCCAGAACTAATCTTCAGGCGCAGTCTGTTAGCTATGGTCTGGGGATAGGATAATGATAGCACTACGCCTGTCACTCCTAGTCCTAGCGCAAGATATTGTATTACCAACCCGGCGTCTACTATTGGCATGAGATTGATCTCAGAGGAATGCTATGTAATACCCATAGCGAATATTTATTGATAATGGAGATAATTTTTCTAAAATGGAAGTAAAAAAGCAGAGGTGTTTAGAGGCGAGTTAGTTTCATTCTCAGGTCTGCAGCATCACTAGGACTTAAACGAATCCAGTTGCCAGCAGCTCTCTCGATAACTATACTTCCCTTTTTAGTGCCGCTTGCATATGCCTTGATTGGTGCGCCGTCACTTCTTGTAAAGTAATATCTAGCGCCTGCAGATGCCTTGTCTATTGCCATAACAAAATCGATAGTGTCCTTGGCACTAGGTATTGAAACCCCAGCTCCACTTCCCCTCGTAAGGCCGCCACCAGCACCTCCAGCATCACTTGACCTAATAATCCATCCTCCATTACTCTTCACAAGATCCACAGCCATACTTCTGCTAATTTGGAGCACAAAGTTATAAGGTTTTTGGGATATAAGGAGAATCAGAGTTTAATTTATTAGATATTATATTCACTAGCGTTTGATCTGACATGCCTGTACTGAAAGAGCGGACACTAATCATATTCGAAGAGGATGTGAAAAATGTTGAACTGCTTAAGAAACTAAGAGCAAGAGTGGTTGTCCAGATGTTGCCACCATATAGGTATGATGGCATGTTAACAGTAGAACAATCACTCAGATTTGAAGGGAGGGAATTGCTTACAGGAGAAAAAATCAGGCTAGATATTCCTTTGAGCTCTATCACAGAGACGTATCTAGGATTTGATGAAATTTTTGTTGGGAAGGATAGCAAGGGCAAGAAGTACCAGCTGAATCCAATCAGGATAAAATACATGACTGATGATAATATTATGACATTGTATGCATTCTTAGAATACAAGGGGCTCTTCCGAAGCAACAGCGGGGAGGAGTGCTACAAGATACTCAAGACAGTAGTGAATGTTTAACGTTTTGCATGGAAAAGCAGTTTTTATTTCCCTTTTACAATACTTTATTTGGACAAACGATGAAGACTCTAGCCCTTCTGATCTGATGAAGACGATCTTGAGTGCGGAGTTTGTCCATAACACAAAATTGCACAAACTTGATAAGTGGCTTATATGTTCTTGATCATGAATTGGTAACCATAGAAGCTACTGCAACATTGGAAAGTTTCAGGAGATTTGTAGTGTTAAGTACATGCCGCTCCTTTATGCCTGAAAGTTATATCAATGATCCAGAAGTTTTTCCGGAACGTGAGCAGGCCCCAGGAGCAATATATTTGGAAGCGGCCGATAAGGTCACTTTGAAAAAAGTTCGAGATATAACTTTTGTAAATGCAAAAGATGTGCTTGGTATAATCTATTCCTCGAAGAGTGGAAATACCAAGTTGAAGTGGAGGCAGATCAGAAGAAGGATGGGTAAAGTTACTGGAGAGGCGTCTGTAAATGCATTGGTGAATTTGGTGGAAGCGGGTGTTCTAACAAGAGAGTGGGTTGATGATTATCTTCGCCAAACTGGTGCAAAGGCAGAGCGAGAACCCTCATCTGATTATGTTTCAAGAGAATCGTCTATTTCTCAAATCTCAGATCGGGCTGATGCTTCTGATACAGCGGTTCTTTCGTAGCTTCCAATGAATTATTTTTAATTTTGCAAGTTACCTTTAAGGATGGAGTTTATCATGGGAAGTACAAGTGAAAAAATATGATCGTGAAAAACATTAAGGATAATGCGTATCTTGTAGTTCCAGAGGATTCTGACGATCTGCTATCCCTTAGAAGAATAATAAAACATAATGACATTTTAATTGTGGATACTACCAGAGTCATTAAACAGGTCAAGGAGTTTGCCAGGCCAGACAGGGGAGAGAGGATCAAAGTAAGAGTTGCGTTGAACGTTGAGGATATTTCTCTTGATGCAGCAGTGGATAGGCTACGCGTAAGTGGTACAATAATGAATTCGAATAATGATCTTGTGCCAAGAGGTTCGCATCATTCTTCTACCATAAAGCCGGGAGAACCTATAACCATAGAAAAGGGCAAATGGGAGCAAGTAGAGATTGCATTGCTTAACAAAGGAAGTAATGTACATGGTATTGTGCTGGTAAGTGTAGATAGAAGCGAAGTAGCGGTCGGAAGAATTTCAGGTACACGTCTAAAATTAATCTCAAATGTTTATTCTGGTTTTAGTGGTAAGATGTATGCGGTGAAGGAGGAGAGTGTAGAATCATATTTTGATGATATAATCAAAGTTCTGTTCAACCTTAAGGCTGAAAATGATTCTGTAGTCATATTTGGACCAGGAGATGTGAAAAGGAGGTTTCATAATTATCTGATAAACAAGCATAACCTACAGGATGTTAACATAAGCGTTGTAGATGGGATAGATGCGGCTGGGCAGGATGGCGTTTACGTGTTTCTTCGGTCAGACATGATAAAGGATGTCATAGGTTCAAGCAAGATAGCCATTGTCTCATCAGTGCTGAATGAAATGATGCGGCGAATCAACACAAATGATAATAGAATTGCAATGGGTTTCAATGATGTTTCTGAGGCGGCCAAGTTTAAAGCGATAGAATCCCTGCTATTCTCTGATACTGTTTTCAATAACAATAATGAGAGCGTGGTAATAGACCTACTTAATAGTGTAGAGGCCTCTGGTGCCAAAACCTTTGCGCTCGATTCTTCTACAGACATAGGTATGCAGGTCTCTTCACTGGGAGGCATAGCCGCCTTGCTCAGATACGCATTGCACTAAGTTACACTCTCTACCATCCAGCGCAGGTAGCTATTACTTACGCTATTCATCTTAATTTCAACTATTTCGGGCACCTCATACGGATGTGATTTTGCAATTGCCCCTTTCAGCATCTTCGATGTTTTGCTGGTGCTTTTGAATATAGCGAGGCATTCCTTCGAATCCTCTACCTTTTCCTTCCACCAGTATAGTGATCTAACTTCAGTAAGATTAACGCATGCGGCAAGTTTTGATTCTATAATTTTCTTTGCTGCTTTGAGAGCTGTCTCTTTGTCAGGGTATGTAGAAAAGACTATAATACCATTCTGCATAGCAACCGATAAATCTCCCCACGAATGATAAAAGGTTAACTAAATGGCTTTCGAATTCTTCGACCAGAACTCTACCATATTCATGCTGTTGATAGCATGGATAATGATACTTGCCGGAGCGAAGGCTCTGAGACTGGAGAAGCGTGGGTTTGAGATAAAACCCTTTATGCTAACTTACAAGAATCATAATGTTTCTGGAACTCTAGATAAGATGCTGTCCAATAAAACTGCTGTTAAGATCTTTGCCGATGTAGGTGTTGTTGGCGGTGCACTTATGATGGCATTTGCATTATGGTTTCTTATTAACAACCTAAACAACTTCTTTACTGCCACAGAAAGTTTCTCAGAAGTAACTCTGCTTATACCAGGAGTCACAATAAGAAGCGCGCCAAACCTGATGTACTTCCTTCTTGCAGCCCCTATTGTTCTGGTTATACATGAAGTGGCGCATGGTATCGTTGCTAGACTGGAAAGGATCAAGGTAAAATCAGGTGGGTTTGCGATAATAATAGCGATCATAGCAGGCTTCGTAGAGCCTGATGAAGAGGAGTTTGGAAAGGCCAAAAAGATATCAAAGGTGCGAGTGATTGCTGCAGGTTCAGCCTCTAATGTGCTTTTTTCGTTTGTTATTGCAGGTTTGTTGATGTTCAATCCTATGTTTGGAAATATACTGGACATGGTAAGTCCTGGTGTTAGAAGTGCATTCTACAATGATCCTATCGGTGTTCCAGTGCTCCAGATACAGGATGGTAGTGGTGCAGAGATTGCTGGTATGAAGGCAAACGACATCATTACTAGCATCAATGGAATACCGATAAGAACGTCAGGGGATTTTGCAAAAGTGGATCTGAAGCCTGGCGAACAGGCTAGTGTTACGGTAATAAGAGATGGAGAAACATTAAATCTCACGGTACCTGTTAGCAGTGCTCCTGATAATCCCGACAAAGGATTGCTTGGAATAATAAGAGGTCCATTTCCCTACATTCCTCCAAAGGTGCCATACTACATTCCATGGCCAGCTCCAGTCTTCACATTTCTGCTGTGGGTGTGGATGCTTTCCTTCTTCATAGGTATATTCAACATGCTCCCCATGTTTCCGCTTGATGGTGAAAAATATGTTAGTTCTGCACTGGAGCAGAAAGTTTCCAAACTATCGTTACTTGTAACAAGAATAGGAATCAACGCTATTGCATTTGGGCTTTTGGGTAGCAATATAGCGGCGACTGTAATAAAATCAGGATTCATAGCGATCTAGTATGAAACCTGTTTGCGATCGTTGTGAAGGAAAGACCGCTTACTATAGGGAATATTCTGGAGAAAGTTTATGTGGAAAGTGTTTTTCAAAGTCACTTAGGGAGAAGGTCGCTAAAACCATTTCAAAATACTCGATGCTGAAATACGGAGATAAGGTTGCTGTGGCTGTTTCAGGAGGAAAGGACAGTTTATCATTACTGCATATGCTGGTTCCCATATGCAAGAAACATGGCACAAACATTTGTGCTATTACAATAGATGAAGGCATAGACGGGTATAGAGAGGAATCGCTTGAAATTGTAAAGAATTTTGTTGCACAGATGAATGTGGAGCATAGGGTCCTTTCATACAAGGAGCTTTACGGTATGAGCCTAGAAGAAAGTTTGGAGTTAAGAAAGGAAAGAAATATGAGTTCATGTTCCATATGTGGTACTTTCAGAAGGAGGGCTATTGATGTTGTAGCTGAGAGGGTGCAGGCAAATGTTATTGCGACTGCGCATAACCTTGATGATGCCCTGCAAACATTTCTCATTAACATACTTGCAGGTGATGCCGATAGGATTGGATGGACATATCCAGAGTCTGTTGCATATGCAAATAACTTGCGCAAGATTAAACCGCTTACTGAAATTTATGAACATGAAATTGCGTTTTATGCTCTCATAAATGAAATACCATTTCAGTCTGAAGAATGTCCTCATATGAACGAAGGTATAAGAACACAGATCAGAGAGTTCCTTAACAAGTTGGAAGGTGAGCATGTAGGAATAAAGTACAATGCTTACAACACAGTAGTAAAGATAGCGAAGAGGATCAAAGAGACTTCGAGTAGAGAACATAACAAATGTGTTTTGTGTGGTAGAGATTCAACAAATAACATTTGTTCAGTATGCAGTATGATGATAGCTCTGAAACAGTAAATGCAAATATAATTGAAATACGCATTATTTTGTGGTAGTAGGTAGGGTCAGGGTGTTAGCCGTACCCTGTACTCGAAACCGGCTTCATGCGGGGACCAGTAACCATCGGGTAAATCCGTAGGTGATATGTACCTGCTGGCCTTGCTGATATGAATCCACGCCGTGACGGGTGGTTACAGGTAACAGCCTATCCGAAGGGATGGTGCTGACTGCCGAGCCGTCGAAAGGGGTGAGGTCCGGGAGGGAGCAACCCTAAGGCGGAGTAGCCACGCTATCACGTCTACGTGGTGGATCTTGTGGGGTCAGAGATTGGGCATGTTGCCTATGGTGGAACTGATGGAGCTACTACCATTTAAAATAATAATCTTTTGTAACGGAAAAATAGAAGTGTTTTAAACTACTGCTGTGAGTAAATTTGGAATGTACTCTGAAGAACCGAAGATTCCAATTGAGCGGCATGTATCAAAATTGGATGAAAGTATGAAAGATATCTTTCTGGAGATAAGGAATTTTGTCTTATCCTTGGGTTCAAATGTTATCGAAGAGGTTAGACCGCATAGGGTAGTTTATGCTAAATCTTTCAACTTTCGAACCTTCTTGGATATAGAACCGATGCAAAACACTCTCATAATAAGTGTGAAGATGGAGCCTAGGAGTGAAGCAAGTATTGTTAAAGTGAATTCAAGGGAACCGTTGCAAGACTTGAAGGATATGATTCGCGAAGCTTATGCAAGAATTTAGTACAAAACGGTAAAGTTAGTAAACTCTCCATTGTAATCCTCATACTTTATCTTAACATCCTCCACCATTGCTTCCGGAGGACCTACATGACACCATTCTATAACTTCACTAACATCCATTTCGTCACCTTCAAGAACTGCTTCCACTCTTCCATCCTTAAGATTCCTTACCCATCCATTTACCCTATGCCTTTTCGAGACTATTCGCATATTCTGCCTGAAGTATACTCCCTGCACCTTGCCTTTGATAAACACATGAGCTCTAATTTTTTTTGCCAAGTGTTTACAGAATAAAAATAAATGTATATAAGTTGTTATGCTAGAGGTTCCCGCCTTCTTCAGCAAACAAATGTTCTATTGTTGTGCCCTTTCTGATCAATGTGTACTGTCCATTGCTCTTCATCACAACAGGAGGCTTTGTCTGGCAATGGAATGGCATGTTAAACACTATAGAATATGCGCCAACATTATAGAAGAGAACGTAATTGTTTAATTCAGCATTATTAAGCTGTGATACTTTGGAGATCGGAAATACGTCATAGGTGTCGCAAAGTCTTCCTGCTAGATGCACTTTACTTGTGTTGCCATTGTTATTGATCTCTGTTTTCTTTCCAGTGAATACAATCTCTTGAGGATATTCCTGCTTAAGCAGTGCAGAATCGAGCAAGACATGATAACCAGCATCAACTATTACGAATTTGTCGTTTCCATACTCCTTGGTATTCACTATCTTGCTGACCAATATACATGACTCTGCAGTTAGATATCTACCACTCTCAATTATCAATGAAAAGCTGCCATGTATATCATGAAGTTCATTCAATTTGTTTATCATGGACACCGCTATATCATGTGGTGTAGGAACATTCTCACCGTAGAATACTGGTGTACCACCTCCGATATCTACCGTATTTACCCTGAAGTTTGGATATTCCTTCTTCATTTTAGATATGAAGGAGTCAAGTTTCTCCAGTGCGTTAGTGAAGCAGGTATAGTCGGTGATCTGGGAACCTAGGTGGAAGTGAAATCCTTCGAAAAGAAGCATATCATTTGCCAGTATCTCTTTTATGATATGTATCGCGCTGTCGACCTTATTTCCGTTGAAAGGAACGCCGAACTTTCCATGTCTATATGATGCTCTTACCTCCGCCTTCACACCAACCTCGGGGTTTATTCTTACCATAGTCAATGGTTTGATGTTAAGTGCCTTGGCTGCTTCTATCAGGTTAAGCAATCCATTGTAGGAACTTACAACTATCTTCCTGACACCATTCTTCAATGCATATTCGTATTCGTCAATCTCTTCCGTTACACTAGTGTATATTATATTATCTGGATTGCCCTTGCACGAATTATGGAAATATAATTCTCCAGTTGAAGTTGCATCAAACATTATGTTGTCTTTCATGAATGCCTTCAAAACTGCAGGATTAAAATTCGCTTTTACCGAATATGCTACTCTAACATTTCCCTTGAATTTTTTGTACGCATCCAATAATTCCTTTATTTTTTTATGAAGTGTTTGTTCATCAATAATATATAGTGGTGTTCCAAATTGTTTCACCAACTTGGCAAGATCTTTATAGTTGACGAATCTGTTTAACTTGGCGGCTTGCGGTAACTGTATCGCCCGTACTATTTCTCCCATCGTTTTGCATGCGTTATTGAAAATTATTTGTTTAAAAACATTTCTATTTGGCGAGTTTAGAAAAAATTTTAGATCTGTCTGATCCTAGTTCTACCAGTTTTTCTCGGAGCTATGTTGCCAACTTTTCTACCAGGTGGAGCTGTTCTACCAACTGAAGTTTGTTTGCCTGGATGCTGGTGTCTTCCACCGCCATATGGATGATAAACAGCAGCCATTGCAATTCCTCTAACTCTAGGATACATTATGCCTTTAGCTTTCATTGCATAGAACTTGTTACCAGCTTTCAGGAACGGTTTTTCACCCTTGCCTCCTCCAGCAATAGTGCCAATCACGGCTCTGCACATTGGATTTAAAGTAACGAACTTCCTGGATGGCATCCTCAGAGTTACACCATTTGCAGAATGAGCAAATACTATAGCCGATGAACCGGCACTCTTCACCAATTTGCCACCATCACCAAAGTTTCGCTCTATATTACACACAATGGTACCGTCTGGTACATCGTTAAGATTGACTATATTCATGGGATTTACAGATGCGTTTGCACCTACCTCTATCCTAGCTCCAACATACACGCCTTCTACCGCTGGAATATACACATATTTACCATCATCGAACCTAATCTTGGCAAGTGGAGCATCTCTTCCCGATTCATGAACTAGATCCACAACTTCTCCTTGATGACGCTCTTCAAGTGTATAGGTAGGATATTTGGCAGGAACAATTTTGTGTGTAATAGTTGCCCTAAACTGCTTCCCTCCACGACCTCTACGTTGAACCAGAATACGCTTACCCATGGGTAGGCAAATAAGTAAAATTACATGATTTTAACCTTCTGATTGTTCTATATGCTTTATTGTATCTCTAAGGCCAAGGCCTAACGCCTTGGAGGCCTCTTCAAAATGCTTTTTGGAATCTGTGCTCAGGAGGCAATGTAAGGCAACCACCTGTAGAGGAGAAAGGCGTAGTTTCTTCATTACATCCCTAATCTCTGCTTGCATCCTCAAGTCATCTTCGATCAATGCACGAAGCCTGTTTGCCACCACTTTGGTACGCATGCGTAACAAGTTTCTGCTATACGCCATTTCCCGAAGAGTTTCAATGTCCGAAGAGCCAGTTATACTGTAATCTCCAGAACCAATGTAAAGACAAAGTATGCCATTCTGAAAAACATATCCAAGTGATAGTGATTTACTGATAGCATATACGCTCCTGACCTTTGATCTGGAATCAATCTTTAACTGCTGAACAATATCATTGCGTTCCAACATAGCTAGATGTTTCATAACTGCTTGCTGAGTAACACCAAGCGTTTTGGCAAGTTCAGTTATGCTCCTCGGTCTTTCAGCTATAAGTTCCAGCAAATGGAGACGTGTTGAAGACCCGATTATCTCCACCAACGTGGCAAAGTCGACCAATGGGTATGCTAACAAAGTAACGTTTATAAATGTAACTAGTGGTTGGTAACCATCAGTTATGTATCCAAGGAGATTTGGGACTGATGACGTTTTTGATGCTATAGAAAGGATGATAGAGGACCTGCAAAGAGATATGGAAAGATCATTCAAGGAATTACAAAGTTTCGATGAACAATCAAAACCGTTGATCTATGGTTTTACAATGAGTATAGGCCGAGATGGTGAGCCGGTGATAAAGACATTTGGTGACAAGGAAATTGGGACTGGTTTTAGAGAGCCTGTTTATGACCAGTTTGTAAAAAATGATGCTGGTGAAGTGACAGTAACGATAGAGATGCCAGGTGTTAGTAATGAGGATATAGAGTTGAGTCTTGCAGAAAATTCTCTCTCGGTATCTACTCCAAATTCTGAAAAAAAATACAGATGTGTTATAGATCTTAAAGTTCCGATTGATCCAACTAGTGCGAAGGCTACTTACAAGAATGGTATACTAAATGTGACAATGAGAGTTAAGGGGAAGAGTAATAAAGGTATAAAGATAAGTGTTGAGTGAGAAATATCATGAGTCAGAATACGCTTTCTCTTAAAGTGTTGGAGGCCTACACTAGGGATGTAGGCAGAGGCGTAGCTAGAATCGATTATGACTCTATGGATACCTTAGGTGCTTCCACTGGTGATGTTGTAGAGATAAGAGGGAAGAGGAGAACCGTTGCTAAATGTTTACCGTTATACCCTTCGGATGAAGGCAAGGGAATAATTAGGATCGATGGTTTGGTCAGAAACAACTCTGGTGTTGCTATTGGAGATACTGTTATTGTTAAGAAGATTAAAGCTGTGCCAGCAGAAAAGGTGATTGTTGCTCCGCTGGAAGCTATTCCTCCAATAGATGAACGCTATCTTGCTGATGCGCTGGAAAGTGTGCCATTGATCAAAGGAGATAATGTAATGGTTCCATATTTTGGAGGTAGACTTACTTTCCAAGTCATTGGTGTTAATCCAGCTGCAGATGCTGTTCTTGTTAATCAAAAAACCATATTCCACATAGCTGAAAAGGGTGAAACTCTTAGAGGAGTGCCACAGGTTACGTATGAAGACATTGGAGGACTGAAGGAGGAGATCCAGAAAGTTAGGGAGATGATCGAGCTTCCATTAAGACATCCAGAAATTTTCGAAAAACTTGGTATAGAAGCACCGAAGGGAGTGTTGCTATATGGTCCTCCTGGAACTGGTAAGACCTTGCTTGCAAAGGCAGTTGCAAATGAAAGCAACGCACACTTCATCAGCATAAGTGGACCAGAAATAATGAGCAAGTTCTATGGAGAAAGTGAAGCCAGACTCAGGGAAATATTCAAGGAGGCAAAGGAGAAGGCTCCAAGTATAATATTCATTGATGAAATTGATTCTATTGCTCCGAAGCGAGAGGAAGTTACTGGAGAGGTTGAGAGGAGGGTAGTTAGTCAATTGCTCTCGCTTATGGATGGATTGGAAGCTAGAGGAAAGGTCATAGTTATTGCTGCCACCAATAGGCCAAATGCGATTGATCCAGCATTGAGAAGGCCAGGCAGATTTGATAGAGAGATTGAGATAAAGGTGCCAGACAAACGAGGTAGGCTTGAGATACTACAGATACACACAAGGAACATGCCGTTGGCAACTGATGGTGAGGATGTGGTAGACCTTGATAGGATAGCGTCTGTTACGCACGGATTTGTTGGTGCAGATCTTGAGTATCTATGCAAGGAAGCTGCAATGAAATGCTTGCGAAGGCTGCTGCCAGAACTTAACATGGAGGAAGAGAAACTGCATCCTGACGTGCTTAACAAACTAATAGTTACCATGGACGATTTCCAGAATGCCATAAAGGAGGTCATGCCATCTGCAATGCGTGAAGTTTACCTTGAAACTCCAGATGTTAAATGGGAAGAGGTTGGTGGTCTTGAAAATGTCAAGCGCGAACTGCAGGAAGCCATTGAATGGCCATTAAAGTATCCTGATCTGTATAAGAAACTAGGTCATACGATGCCAAAGGGTATATTGCTACATGGCCCAAGCGGAACTGGTAAGACCTTACTTGCAAAGGCAGTTGCCACAGAAAGTGAAGCCAATTTCATTAGTGTAAGGGGTCCAGAGCTCTTATCGAAGTGGGTAGGAGAATCTGAACGCGGTATAAGGGAAGTGTTCAGGAGGGCAAGACAGTCAGCACCATGTGTGATCTTCTTTGATGAAATAGATTCTATTGCTCCAGTAAGGGGTATTGGAGGCGACAGTATGGTAACAGAGCGTGTTGTAAGTCAATTACTGACAGAACTTGATGGTATACAGGCACTGCAGAGCGTAGTTGTACTGGCAGCCACTAACAGGGCGGATATGCTTGATACCGCGCTACTAAGGCCTGGAAGGTTTGACAAGTTAGTCGTTGTGCCAATGCCAGACAAGGATGCAAGACTGAAGATACTGGAGATTCATACGAAGGAAAAGCCCTTGGCAAGAGACGTGGATGTAGCAAAGATTGCTGAGATGACGGAAGGATTCAGTGGTGCAGATGTTTACTCGGTCGCTAATACTGCGGTTTCTTTGGTACTACATGAGTATCTAGCGAAATATCCAACACCAGAAGAGGCTGCGAAACATGCTGAAGAAGCGTCTGTATCAATGCGACACTTCGAGGAAGCTATAAGGAAGATAAGACAGCAGAAGGAAGGAAAGCCTGGAGAGAAAGTTACAGTTCCCTACTACAGGTAACTTCATTTTTATTAACTGCAATTTTTTGTTAATTAGCAATTCTTTAATCTACCATGAGCGCTTAGCTCCCTATGCCAGAACTGACAGGATATAGAGGTAAAGCCTTAACTTTACTATCTAATCATAATGTATCTATTGGAAATTCTGTTTTAGTGAAGACCAGCGAGGGTGAGTACTCTGGTATACTGATGCCAAGATATGAATTTTCAGATGATGAACATATCGTAATAAAACTAAAAAGCGGTTACAATATTGGCATAGAGGTCGCCAAGGTCATCAAGTTAGAAAAAGTGGATATGAAAGATATCGAATTGAACAAAGGTGAAAAGATCGCACCATCTATTAACAAAGAACTACCGAAGATAGCATTGATTAGCACTGGAGGTACAATTGCTAGCAAGATCGATTACAGAACTGGAGGTGTTAGAGCTGCTCTTACTGCGGAGGAACTATACGCCGCAGTACCAGAATTATCAAATTATGCTATGATAGATACGGAGGTTCTCTTCAGTGAATACAGTGAGAACCTTACTGCTAAGCACTGGACAGAGATGGCAAAGAAGATTCATGAAAAGGTCTCCATGGGTTACATGGGAGTTGTTTTAACACATGGCACTGATACAATGCATTACTCTGCTGCCGCACTCAGTTTTGCCCTAAGCAATGTTCCTGTTCCAATAATATTGGTTGGAGCCCAGAGATCTTCAGATAGGCCATCCTCCGATGCGGCTCTTAATCTAATAGGAGCTACATATTTTGCATCAAACGCCGATGTCTCCGGCGTGTATGTTGCGATGCATAACAGCACAAATGATGATCTTATAGCTGTGCATGTCGGTACACGTGTAAGAAAAAACCATACCAGTAGAAGAGATGCATTTGAATCGATAAATCTTCCTCCAGCAGCATTTGTGAATAAGAGAAGTATAGAGATGAAGATAGATTCTTTGTCAAAGCGGAAGAGTCCTAGCAAATTCGAAATAAAACCCAACTTTGAGGAAAGAGTAACACTTCTCAAATATCATCCAAGTATGGATCCTAATGTGATTGAATATTTTATTGATAAAGGATGCAGGGGTCTTGTTATAGAGGGTACTGGTTTGGGCCATGTTGGAAAACAATGTTTCGATGCTTTGAAGAAAGCTGTTGAACATGGCATGCTTGTTTGTATGTCATCGCAATGCATTTGGGGAAGAGTGAGAATGACAGTCTATGAAACTGGGAGAGATTTGTTGAATATCGGAGTTGTGCCAATGTCTGATATGATTCCGGAAACTGCATTGGTGAAAGCAATGTGGGTGCTTGCAAACTCAAAAGATATGAAAGAAGCAAAGGAATTGATGTTGAAGAATATAGCAATGGAATATTCTGATGTATCACCGTTTGATTGAATTTAACGTTTAATACCTCTTTACATGCTACATTGTTGAATGCAATCGAAACAGAAATTGCCTGATCCTAGTGAATTGGGGCTTAAGGTTGGTTTTGAAATTCATCAGCAGTTAGCCACGAAAAGCAAGTTATTCTGCAGTTGTGCATGTGTAGAAGCACTAGAATATGAATCAGAGTTTGTAAGAAGATTAAGACCGACACAAAGCGAATTGGGAGAATATGATCCAGCAGCACTTTTCGAATTCAGGAAGGGTAAACTAATCAAATACCTTAGAAGCAATGGTAGCAGCTGTCTGGTGGAAGCGGATGAAGAACCGCCTCATGATTTGAATAGTGAAGCGTTGGATACTGCATTGATAATTGCCCTCGCATTGAACTCTAACATTGTTGATGAGATCCATGTCATGCGCAAGATAGTCATCGATGGTTCCAATACAACTGGTTTTCAACGTACTGTACTTGTTGCAACTGGAGGCTTCCTTGAAGTTGATTCCAAAAAGGTGGGAGTGCAAAGTATATCGCTCGAAGAGGATGCTGCCAAACTGGTTTCTGATGATGTAAATGTGAGAACCTATGGGCTTGACAGATTGGGCATACCGCTTATAGAGGTTGCGCTTGCACCTGTCACTGGAACTCCTGAGGAAATAATGCGGGTCACATTAACGCTGGGAAGGTTGATGCGCGCGAGCAGGAGAGTTGCACGTGGTCTGGGAACAATACGGCAGGATGTTAACGTATCTATGAAAGGTGGAGGTGTTATAGAAGTAAAAGGTGTGCAGAAACTGGACCAGCTTGTTAAAGTTATAGAATATGAAGTGATGCGTCAGCACGGATTGCTTCTTATAAAAGAGAAGCTTGTAGAAAGAAAGATAACTCCTGATAATATAGGTGATATTGTTCTTGATGTTACTGAAATATTCAAGAATTCTACATCAAAAGTGATCAGTAAAGCGTTAGAAAATAATGGTATTGTGAAAGCTATACAGTTCAAGAATTTTGCCGGAATGTTGTCATATGAACCATATGATGACATTAGACTTGGTAAAGAGTTCGGAGAGCTCGTCAGGTTTTATGGTCTTGGCGGTGTTTTCCATTCTGATGAACTCCCCGCATATGGAATAAAAGATAGCGATGTCGCTGCAGTCAGAAATGCACTATCATTGAAAGATAGTGATGCGTTTGTGATATTAGCGGGTGCAAGAGAAAATGTTGACGCTGCAGCGAATGCCATGATTGAAAGAGCTAGGTATGCATTGATTGGCATACCAGCTGAAACACGCGCGCCTACGCAGGATGGCAAGACCGTGTACAGCAGACCCAGGCCAGGAGCGGCAAGAATGTACCCGGAGACAGACATACCGCCTATGCCTATAACCAAGCAGAAACTGGAGTTGCTAAAAAAGCTGGTACCTCAATCATGGGATGCTGTAATCGGTGAACTAGCTACGAAATACGGCTTGAATAGGGTACTTGCAGAGAAGATATTCGATTCTGACCATATGGAAGTCTTTGAAGATATTGTCATGAATACTAAGGTGCAGCCCACATTCGTAGCATCCACATTAACCGAATCATTGGTGAGTTTGCAAAGACATGGTTTGGATACGAGCATGGTCAATGATGTTATTATCAAGAATACGTTTGTGATCCTTAACAAGGGTACCATTGCCAAGGAATCTGTCGTTCCAATATTTGAAAAGATAATGAAGAAAGAGGCTGCTTCAGTGGAAGAGGCGGTTCAGAAACTTGGTTTGAAGACCATTGCAGATGAAGAACTGGAACAGATACTGGAGAAAATAGTGTTGGAGAATAAGCACATAATAGCGGAGAGGGGAGATGGATCAATCAGTATTTTGATGGGCAAAGCAATGAGTGTTCTACGTGGAAAGGTAGACGGCCAGAAGGTCAATGCGTTATTAAAGCAAAAGATCGAAAGTATCATGAATAAATAAAAAAAGGTTTTATACATCTTTGCAATTTCATTTGCCATATGTCATCTAACAATGTTAAGATTAAGGTCAAGTTTGGTGTGAATGAAGTTGAAATTGAATCTCCTCTGAATTCGATCCATGATGCAGTTGACGCAATACCTAGTATAATCAAGAATTTGGGAAGTAACATCAAAGCATCTGAACGTACTATGCGGACAAGTGAACAGGTTAATGGAACAGAGGTAAAGGTGCAGGTGGATGTGCCTGATATGAAGATAGAAAAGGATGATTCGTTGAGTGATATGATAGTGAAGATGTTCAAAGATCCATGGGGCAAGCAGTCCAGAAGATTGGCTGATGTGAGACAGGCGCTTGATACATACGGTTTGTCCTATCCAAAGCAATCTGTGGCTGTCACCCTCATGAGATTGGCGCAGAACGGGAAGCTGAGACGTTTCAAAGGTAATGATGGGGAGTTTGTGTACACTGCTGCAAGTGCGTTATTCCCAGAGGGCAAGGTAATCGCTAGCGATTCTACGAATAACATGAAGGAGGTGCAGTAAGCGATGCAGGAGAGTACAAATGTTAACGTAGTTGTAACTTATGGTGGAACGACTGTGGAGTTCAAAGGAGAGGCGCAGACTGTTATGGAATCACTACTTAGATTCATTGCAAAGGAAATTCCCAATATTGATCTGGCGAAGAAAATTTCCCTAAATTATCAGGCATCTGAGCTTATTGAAGCATATGCTGATTACGTGAAGATAACACCTGAAGGTCCTAGGGTGTTGACTGAAGGCAAGAAATTGAGCGACAAGGAACTTATAACATTGCAGTTGGTTGCATGCAAGATTGCTAACGAACTGGGAAAAACTGACAATGCTGGCTTTTCTGCACAGGAATTGCAGGTAGCAACCACATTGAATCCTAAATCTGTTAGCTCCAGATTAAGCGAGCTTGTAAAATCAGGCCATGTTCAGAAGGAGAATGGTGGCGATGGAGTGAAGTATAGGATTACAACGCAGGGCATACACTGGTTAAATACAACATTGCTCAAGAAAACTAAGTCTTAACTTCTGCAGGTCTCTTTTGTACGTATCTGTAGGCACGCATGGTACCTGTCCTTGTTAGAACATTTTCTCTAACAAGATCTGTAAGTGAATGTGACACTGCAGTTCTATCATAATTATAGCCACGCCTTGACAGCTCTTCATGCACATCAGCAAGGCTCCTTTCAGTTGCGAACCAATTTTCTGCCCACAATGTTTCTATAAGACCCTTACATGTTGCAGATCCTCTTGGCTGTTGCTTCCTTGCAGAAACTATCGTTTCTTTTTCCACAGAAACATTCTCCATGCCAGATAGAACGTTTTCAACCACCTGCTTTACTTTGTCCTCTGGGCAGGAGATCTCGATCTCCCACGAACCCTTCTTAAGCCTCACTTTCACCGTATTCGGCTCACTCATTCACTCACCTTCTTGTTGCATATATTGCGCATGTTGCGCAACATTTATAGGCATCGTGTAAGGTATATTGTTGAACAACATGAACGCGCAATTAAACCTTCCCCCGCCACTTGAATTAACTGATTTTAATCAAATAACAAGCAGGTTGGATGAAGCGATAAACGCAACACTAGAGCCGAAACTCGACGCATTGGTTGGGAAGCAGGTATTGTTCAGTGCGGATGAAAAGCAGTGCAGCCCAATGGAGGGTTGGGAGTCTAAGAATTGTTTTGCAAGTATAAACATGATACCAGCTATAAATGAACCTTCTATAGTTGCAGCAATAGATTCCAGCTGCGTCTTCATAGGTGAAACAGTGGAAGGCACGATCTATTCTGCCAAATGTGGTGTAGCCTTATCATGCATGGGTAAACCGCTGATGCATTTCAAGATCGGGCCTATGCTTTTTTACATAAACGATGATATCACTAGCTCATCAAACATAGATGAAAGATTGTGGAGGTTTGTACTGTTCGATACTGCTACAGCTAAACGCATGGTCAGGGTTAGAATTGAACGTGCGATACAGAACGAAGTCTGTAAGTTTCTTACAAACGCAATCATACTTGTGGATGGTTCGTTAAAAAGATCTGTTTTCGAAGATAGATTAAATGGGTTCAATAATATATTGCGAAACTGCGAGTCTAATGGAAACCAATTAGTTGGCATAAGCAAGACCACTAGACTGAAGATTCTTGATCAACTTGCCTCTTCACTAATGCGAAGTAAGGGTGCATGTTACATAGATGTTTCAGCTGTCGTAAGAAGTTTGGTTAGCAATATTGTCGGTAAACCATTGCTCGCTAAACTCAGTAACGACGGACTGGTGTTAAGAGTTGATGTGTTAGATGAGTCCATGGAATCTGTGGGAAAGTTAATTGTAAACGATATAATTGCCAATGGTTATCCAGAAACACTGCGATTAGCGCATCACATCTCCATATTCTCTACGATTGATGTAACATGTTTGAAGGGTTTCATACTCAGTAAGTTTGGAGTGCGGGAGATGATGAGTGAGGATATCAGGGCTAAGTTACTTGGAGCATTCTTGTGATCCATATGAGAATAGTTGGCAAGGAAGGCAACGAACTGGTTATACTTGCAATTACTGAAGATTCGGTAGAGAAGGGTGATTATCTTTCTATACTTGATACTAAAAGCAAGCGCCATTTGGTGATTCAGGTATACGATGAAGAGTATCTGAACATACCATCAATGATACAGGACATTGTTAAGGATGAGGTTGTAAGAGCATCCAGTATAGAAGATGTTCATGATCCACTCAACATAAGTAACCTTTCAATGATGGTTAGGGATGCAAGGTTGTTCAAGTGCAAGATCAGAGCTAGTATAGATAATGGTAAACTAAGCAGTGATGTTTCTTGGCTTCCATCCAGAGTTGATTCAAAGATAACAAAACTGAAGATATCAGAGCTTGATAAGTTGCTTGGAAGAGAAGGGGTCTTTCCAATTGCTATAGGGCAAAATGGTAACGAGCAGTTCCGTCTCTATGCGGAGGATCTGGATGGGCAACTAAACATAATAACTGGAAAGAAAGGATCTGGAAAATCACATCTTGCAAAAACATTGATCAAAAAACTCGTGGAGCATGGGGCATTTGTGATAGTATTTGATTTGAACAATGAATACGGTGGAATTGCTTGGAATAGAGATGGGACGCCAAGTACAATAAATGATCGTGTTATAATGCTTGAGCCAGGCAGCAGTTTAAGGTTTACGCTGGAGTATGCAGGCAAGAACGCTATTGCAAATATGTTAAAGCATGCATTGGATATGCCCGCTGCATCGATGCGTGAATTCTTCCGAATCTGGGACTGGCTTAATACGAGGAATTCTTTGGGTATAGAAAAACTAAGCAACGCAATAACAACATGGGATATCAATGAACTGGTGAGAGACGCTCTTGTTTCTAGGTTATATTCAATACAGAACTCGAGACTCTTCATCGATGAACATAAGAAAGCTTGTAGATTTGAAGAGATGATCAAAGAGAACAAGCAAGGTGTTGCTCTGATAATAGGCATGGGTAAAACATCTCCTGTGGTGAGAAGGATGACTGTTGAACTGGTGCTTAGTAAGCTTGTTGAACTCTTGGAACATGGAACTATCCCACCGATATTCATCTTTGCGGAAGAAGCGCATTTGTATGTGCGTGAAACCTACTGGGAGGATATTATAACTAGGATGAGACATTTTGGAGTATATACTACGTTCATAACGAATCAGCCTGACGCAATCAGCGAAGGCATCTACAGACAAGTGGATAACATATTCTTGTTCAACTTTGCAAATGATCTGGATCTGGAAAGAATCGCCAGAGTATCGATTGCAGATACAGATACGATAAAGTCTATTGTTAGAACCTTACCGCAAAAATATTGTTTATTGATAGGTAATATGGTTCATGATCTCCCGATTGTGATAAGAACTGCAGAAGCAGAGGTATTGACGCTTGGAGAAACCAGAAGATTCTTCAAGATAAAGGTACCAAATAGATAAAAAGAAAAAACTTAGAGTGCTTCCTTGCCTTTCTTCTTGCTTCCCACATCCACAACATCTTCTACGTCTGTGATGAAAATCTTTCCATCGCCAGGAGCACCTGTGCTTGCTCCGCTAATTATAGCATTTACAACTGTATCAACTTTAGAATCATCCACAACAGTTATGATGCTACTTCTAGAATGAAAATCTGGAATATAGCGAGATGTGCCCCTGCCTCCCCCTAACGCTTCTCTATGCCCAGCGCCTCTACCCTTTCCATTGATAACAGTTACACCCCTAACGCCAGCCTTTTTCAAGGCATCATTGACAGCACTAACTTTTTCAGTCGATATTATGGCTTCAAGCCTTTTCATACGCACTATTCATTAATTAAATGATATAAGTTTTATAAACTAAATTTATAATGTAATTTAATATATCTATAATCACCTTATACAATGTAATTATCATAGAATTATACGATTTGATATGAAACTTCAAAGTATTACTTTGATAATGTTGTTTCAGAATATGACACAATATTTTGAATTAGATAAATGAACATTCGAAAACATACGTTATTGCAAGTAGAACAAGCATATAGAATGAACTAGAAAATTAACATTGGCTAGATGAAACCGAAAATTTATTAAGATAAAAACTAATGATGAGAGTGGAAAAGTTGTTTAAAAAAGTTGGGGCAGTTATACTTTTAGTTTCTGATATGCACCATTCTATTGATTTCTATCAAAACACACTTGAATTGCCTATCAAGATCAAGTCGCAAGAATGGGTAGAGTTCTTTAAAGATGGTACCACTATTGCTCTGCACCCAATGAAAGAAAAATTGCAAGAACAGGCAAAATCAAAGGTAGGGGTGTTGATTGGTTTTACTGTTCATGATATGGACCAAACCTACAAGAAATTGAAGGTTAAGAATGTGAAGTTCATCAAAGAACCGAAAGATGAAGCATTTGGTAAGCATGCAATAATTGCTGATCCTGATGGATATTTGATATCTATTGCCAAGTTAACCTCAAAGACAGTTGAAGAAATAGATCTCTTTGGCGCACTTGGCATAGAGTGAGATGCTCAGTGTGAGATATATGGTAAACAGGGAAACAAGAAAAAAGATTCTTTCTAAACCCATCAAACAAATAGATCTTGATAAAGTAAAAACTATACGCGAACTGGTTGAAAGTTTTAAGAGTGCATCTGTACAGGCAAGGAACTTGGGCAAATGTGCTGAAGTTTATGAGAATATGCTTGCCGATAAGGACAGACCTACAATAGTTTTAGGCCTATCTGGACCATTGATAGCTGCCGGACTACGCAAGATTATCCGTGATATGGTTTACTACAATCTGGTTGATGTTATTGTTTCCACAGGTGCTATAATGTATCAGGATCTTTACCAGGCTAGAGGTTTCAAACATTATACAGGCTCGCCAGATATGGATGATAGGGTTCTTCGCGATCATATGATCGATAGAATATACGATACATTGGTAGATGAGGAAAAATTTGAGGAAACGGATAGAATGATTGGAAAGCTTATTGATGGTCTAAAACCAAGAAATTATTCATCTAGAGAGATCTTGGCATTTCTTGGCAAGCATATTGGCAGCAATGACGAGAACTCCATACTTTATACCGCATATAGGAAGGGAGTACCTGTTTTCTCTCCTGCATTGAATGATAGCTCAATAGGCATAGGGTTGACTCTGCACTATGAGAGACAGAAAGATAGTAAAAGGATCACGCTTGATTCGCTGAAAGATAACCATGAATTTTTGCAGATAGTGCTCAAGTCAAAGAAAACTGGTGCGATTTTAGTTGGCGGAGGAGTTCCAAAGAACTGGATTAATGATGCTGTTGTTATGGCAAACTATGCCTATGGAAAAGAGATTGAAGGGCATAGCTATGCGTTTCAAGTAACCACAGCAAACCCTGCAGATGGAGGTTTAAGCGGTAGTACTCTGGAGGAAGCGCAATCATGGGGAAAGATATGGAAGAAAGCTACCAAGGCTACTGCTTATGTTGAGGCAAGCGTAGCATTGCCATTGATAGTTGGTGCTATGTTGCAAAAAAGAGTTGCGAAAGGTAGAAAGAAGATAAATTTTCTCTGGAAAAATGATTCGCTTGAATTGAAATATGTATAGACCAGAAATCATGGAACAATAATTACATATAACCTTGAATCTGTAAGGTGTAACGTGACGTACAAGATAGACTGCCCAACTTGCAAGCAACGTGTGAATTATGTTCGTCTAAGGATAGATCGGCCAAAATGTGAAGATGGACATCCTATTGGAAGATGGGTCATGTGCCAAGGACAGAATGGTAAGCATGTATTCTTAAGCAAAGATGCTAATGATGCATGTCCCGTATGTGATGATAAAAGTAAAGTGGATGTGCCTCTTGGCACGAAAGTAAAGTGTATGAAGATGTATCCAAATGGGCAACCATGTCCAACGCCAGAATATTCATGGTTCCGTGAAGGACCGCCATGTAATTTGAATCATATTGATGTGATTCTGGTGAAGTGACGCATGCTTATGTCATGCGTGAATTGTATGAAGAAAACGGAGCATGTTGAGACCAAACCAGATTTTTGGAAATGTATTGAATGCGGTCTTGAGGCATGGCGCACTCCGGAATCTGAGGAATAATTATCTTTTTATTAAAGGCAGAGTGCCATCCATTTTGAATGGATGCAAAGCCTGTTGTTATTACCATAGATGTTGCTACCGAAAATGATACCATGACAATTATTATTCAACCCTCTAAACGTGAATCCGATAAGATCTCTGTCTGGATAAAGGACTACAAGTTTGGTGATGTTAACCTTGAAGAAGCGGTCAATGTAATTGTTGAACAGGTCTCAACTATATTGAAAAATGCAGGGTATGAAGTTAAGAAACGGGTACCAAAAATTGGAGATGCCATTGCGTTCAAGAAAACTATAGGAGATATTAATGCTGGTGATGAGGGTACTATAGTTGCTATAGAACCAGATAGACCCTATCCATACATGGTCCGAGTGAAAGATATTGAAATTTTTGCTAAACTTGATGATTTTGAGCTAAAATAAATTATCACTGCTCAGTTAACCATTTCTTATATTGCAAAGTAGGTATGTTCTTGAACTTGGAGAGGAGTTTCATTTCTGTCTTGTGATCGTATACAGATGGAGAGCCCTTGCTCCCATTATTAACGGGTAGACCGTAAGTATCTGTATGTATTATATCGATCTGCACTGTAGAATGTTTCTGATCCATCAGAGGAGGACGTATGTGAAAGTCAGAGGATGTTATGTCAACAGGAAAGATGCTTAATATCCCAGGATATCTTTCCATCCCCTGAGCCAATAGTATGCTGATAATGCCCTCTTAACTAGGGGATGAAATAATTTTTGAGAAACAATAGTTAAGCAAAGGAAACAACGAATTTTCGAAGCTTTCACCTATCACGAGAACTAGCCCTAGTGAGTGTGTTTACATAGGTTCGATTTAAATAGCTTCTAGCATATCGTCAGTCAGGCTCGTGCCCTGGATTGATTGTTAAAAGGTCAAGGTCTCTAACCGTAGCATATGGTACATAACCTTTCGCTATCGCTTTGTAATAAAGATCATCGATCAAATCCTGCATGGTGACATAGTCTATAACCAAGACAAGTTTGCTAGATTGCTTGAATATGTCGAGATTGGCGATAGCCTCCTCAACATATGAAGAAGGTTGAGGCGTGTTATCCAAGTACCACAAGTCTTCCTTGCCAATACCATCGATGACTTGCACATATTCAGAATGGGATGATAAGGCTTCTCCATTTTGGGAAAAGACCAGAAAGTTTGTCTTTCCTTTTGCTATCCTAGCATAGTTTGCAATATCCTTCACAAAATCAACCATCTCCTGCTCCGCTGTTGGTCTGTCGAGGCCGCTCTCACCTCCTGGTCCCCAATATTCATACGCATCAATAATATCTAGATAAACCCCATCAAATCCCGTTTCCACGATCTTATCAAGATAACTAGAGGGAGAGCCAAAGATTATAGATTGCCATCCACTTTCCCAATACTTCACCTTATAGTTTCCAGGCCAGTCTGGGTTTGAGGGGCCTAGCCAAGAAGGTGCGTATGTATCAGGAATTCCATTGTTGTTTGCATCCCAGCTGTTATCCCAGTACCATCTGTAGTTTTCAGCCTCGCCAATACTCATATACGCCAATACTACTTTTGAACCGCCGGCGCTGTTCCTTAAAGCACTGATCTCTTCTGCTGTAAATCTACCGTCCCCGGAACCATCGCTAGAATAATCTATTACAACAAGATCGAATTCTGTGTTGCCAATTGCGTTCAGATCCATGTTCTGTAACTGGTAAACAAAATCATTGATCGGGGCAAGTGGGTTGGATGCTTTCTTTCCCTTGTCATTGGATTTCTTTCCCTTGTCATTGGATTTCTTTCCCTTGTCATTGGATTTCTTTCCCTTGTCATTGGATTTCTTTCCCTTGTCATTG
>Ga0073934_10001487_pt1 | contig 55662 bp, 45 predicted proteins | sample LarsenN4metaG_FD_76834 | JGI IMG/M metagenome (GOLD analysis project Ga0073934, IMG submission 76834) | Hot spring sediment bacterial and archeal communities from British Columbia, Canada, to study Microbial Dark Matter (Phase II) - Larsen... ...
AACACGACGGAGCCTATTACCGCCGTTATGCGTTGGACATATTGTCGAATGCTTTCACATCGAGGAGATGCAAACTAACCAGGCTAAGTTTTTCGTTTACCCGTGCACTTCCGGCAGCAGTCATCCCGCACCGAACCCCAACAGTTGCATATTTTGGCGAACTCGCTGTCTTTCTGCAGCAACTGGAACGTATTGCGGATAATTACTGAAAAGCACTCTAAACCGGCCTAACTTTACCGGGTAGTTTAAGAAAAATAAAAAAGTTTTAACAAAACTTTGTGTCGGAGATGATTTTATGTCCGGCAGACCGGCGCCGTAAGTTAATTGTCCAGGATACGGAAATTGACTTTTCCTTCAAGTAATTCCTGAAGAGCAATGCGTGTCGCTTTATGTTTTCGAGGATCCATTTTTACACGCGGAAGCGCGCCCCGCTGCAGTTGCTTGGTTCGTTGTGCGGCAAGCAATATCAGTCTATATTTCGAGTCAATGGGCGGAGGAGTAATCTGCTCGGTAACAATACCGGTTTCGGTTGTTTCAACAGTTTCTTGGGTCATATCTTTTAATTGCCGCAAGCTAGACTTTTGCTTGCATGAAAGTATTTAGAATAGCCTGAATGGCATCATTTTGTCTATCGGTGCGCTGACGTTCTGCTATTACAATCGAAGCAAGGCGACGTGAAGCCGCGGATAATTCATCGTTGATTACAACATATTTAAATTTCGTGTAATGCATAACCTCATTTCGTGAATTGTTCAGGCGCAATTCCAGATCGGTCGCACCTTCAGTTGCCCTGGCAATCAATCTGGCACGTAAGATGTCAAAAGAGGGCGGCATTATGAAAATCGTAACTGCCTCCGGAATCAATGACATAACGGCAATTGCCCCCTGCACGTCAATTTCCAGAATGGCATCTTTACCTTCGGAAAGGATTTTTTCAATTGCCTTTTTCGAAGTTCCGTAGTGATGTCCGTGAACAATCGCGTGTTCGAGAAAGCCTCCTGCCTCTACTTCATTTAGAAACTCTTCTTCTGAGACGAAATGATAGTGTACGCCTTCCTCTTCTCCGAAACGGCGAGACCTGGTTGTCCAGGAAACTGAGTAGCCAAGATCCGGAACTGTTTCGCGTAACTCCTTGATGAGAGTACCTTTGCCGCCACCAGACGGGGAGCTGATAATGATCAGATTTCCTTTCATTGGTTCAAGTGATTAAAATTGCAGAGCCGGATTCCAATCCGGCGCCTATTCAACATTTTGCACTTGTTCCCGAATTTTCTCAATATCGCTTTTTATTCTGAGCGCCACTTCCTTTATCGCCGGATTACCGGTTTTTGAAGTAATTGTATTGGCTTCGCGATTCAGCTCCTGTGTGAGGAAGTCAAGACGTTTTCCGACTTCGTGAGAATCATTCATAATTGCCCGGAAATGCTCAAGATGTGTTTTAAGTCTCGCTATTTCTTCACTTATGTCAGAGCGGTCAGCTAAATAGGCAATTTCCTGTGCCAGGCGTCCCTGATCAATTTCGATTTGAGCGTCGTTCCGGCTAAGCAGCTCGGCTATTCTTCGTTCCAGTTTTTGCCGCAATTCTTCCCGAATTCCTGCCGCTTCGGATTCGATTTTCGGTATTTGCGATTCGATGTCCGAGAGTAGGGAATTCAATACCTCACGAAGCATTTCGCCTTCAGTCGAACGCATTTGTTCAAGGTCATCCAATGCCGCAGATAATGCCATTTCTAAACCCTGTGTAAATTCGGTACCCGGTTCATCACGTTTGGCAATAATTGCGTTTGGAAGGCGTGCTATGACATTTATATCCGGTTCTCCACCGATAGAAAACTCTTCGGAGATTTGCTTGAGTGTTTCCAGATAACCTTTAATAAGCGGCCGGTTCAGCTCAAAGGATAAATTTTCATTACGCTCATATGAAATTGCCACATCGACACGACCGCGTGACAGACGCGTGGAAATCAGACGTTTTACCGATTGTTCCGCTTGCTGCAATTCATTTGGAAGCCGTAGCTTTATATCAAGGAAACGGTTATTGACAGTTTTTAATTCGACAGTGATATTGAATCCTTCACCCGAAGAATTTCCGCGTCCGTATCCAGTCATTGATTTCATATTATTTATTTTTTTAAAACTTTTGTCTAAAATGCGATAAAACGATTTATGACAGATTCGACTCGGCAAATTGTAATTCATAGAGCCGGCTGTATTTACCGCCCAGCGCCAAAAGCTCTGAATGCGTACCTTGCTGAACCACCCGGCCACGATCTAGTACGACTATCTTGTCTGCCCTCCTGACCGTAGAGAGTCTGTGGGCAATCACAATAGAAGTGCGGTTTTGCATCAGAAATTCCAGAGCTTCCTGAACCAACCTTTCGGATTCGGTATCCAATGCAGAAGTCGCTTCGTCAAGAATAAGTACCGGTGCATTGACCAGAACCGCGCGTGCAATGGCTATACGCTGTCGCTGGCCTCCGGACAAAAAAGTTCCTCGTTCGCCTACTATTGTATCGTAGCCGTTTGGGAATTCTTCGATAAAGTCGGCCGCAAATGCGATTCTTGCTGCCTCGCGGATTTCTTCGTCGGTAGCATCCGGCTTACCATATGAAATGTTATATTTAATTGAATCATTGAACAGGACTGTTTCCTGTGTAACAAGTGCGATTTGCTTGTGGATGCTGGAAATTTTTGCATTGCGGAGGTCTGTTCCATCCCAGTAAATGGCACCTTCGGTTGGATCATAAAGCCTTTGCACAAGCTTTATCAAACTGGATTTTCCGCTTCCGCTCTCTCCGACTATTGCCACGACCGAACCTTTTTCGACCGTCAGCGACAAACCGTCCAAAATCTTTTTGGGGTCGCTATTGTATCGAAATGATACATTCCGAAATTCGATTTTATCTTTCAGAGGTTTTAATTCGACTGCGTTCGGGCTCTCAGGCAGCACTTCAGTTTCATCCAGGACGTCCCAGACATCACGTGCGGCAGCGAATGCTTTACTAATTTCGTTATGCTGACGCGAAATTTTTCGCATCGGGTCATAACTTCTAAAGAGAAAATAGAGAAAAGCAAAGAATTGTGAGGCTTCCAGTCGGCCGGCGTTTATTTCCCTTAGTCCGAAATACAGCAGTATCAAAAGGGCTACAAATCCAATCAGTTCGATAGTCGGCGGTGAGATTGCCGCTAAACGTCCGGAGCGAAGATTTGCCCCGGCGATCATTTTCGCAACACGTTCAAAACGCAGTTTCTCCCTTTCTTCGGCGCCGTAGGCCTTAACAATTGCCTGATTTGCGAGAGTTTCCTGGGCCGTGTCAGTTAAAAGTTTATTGCCCTCGTATGATTCATCGGCAAATCGGCGTAGCGATTTACTGAAACGTGTTGTAAGCAAAGCAATTACAGGCCCAATTAGTATTGCCCCGAGCATCAGCCGCCAGTTTAGATAAAAAGCGGCACCGAGCAGAAAGATGAGTATCAGGCTTTCGCGCAATACATCGCGAAGATTGGCAGAAACGGCATATTCAATTGCCGCGCAGCTTACTATAAGCCTTGAAACAAGATAATTCGAACGATGTTTTTCAAAGAAGGTTGCGGATTGCCGCAAAAGATGATCATAAAGTTGGGTTCGGAGTTCAAGAATTGCTGATTGGCCTATTTTTGCCATCAGATATGATGAAAAATATTCGGCAATTCCTTTACATATCGTAAATCCGAGCAATAATCCCGAAATCACCAGCCAGGCCTTGTACCAATCATTTCGCGGTACAAGAGCATTGATATCGAAAGGTGCCCTGGCGCCACGAGCCTGACTTGGCAGAAATTGCTCAAAAATTGGCATCAGAAGTGCGCCTGTAGCCGTTTCGAATACCGCAACCATTACCATCGCGGCAAAGGCAAGCGTAAAGGTTAGCCAATGCGGGCGGAGATATTTTATTAGGCGGCGAAGGTCATTCATCTGTTAGGATACGAAATCTCGAATATACTCAATGCTTTGCCTTATGTCCAAGCGGATTTATTTGCAACTTTAGCATTTAATATGGCATCTTCTCATTAACCTAAGCGGTCTGTTTAGAGTAAATTCCCGAAGTTATTGATACGATTTCCTTATGAAAATTTTCTCATTGGTAAAGAATGGATTTGTTTTTTTGGCGATATATCTTTTATTTGCAGGTGTTTACGGTCAAGTAGATGTTCCCCGCAAGACTACGGCGATTACATATCCGCTTGAGGAAACCGTGTTTGTACAATTTCGCGGTACAACCCGCTTTCCACGCATGAAAGGCGAGGCGAAAGTAAAAAGGACCGCGCGAAACGGCACACAGATAGAGCTAAGCGTTTCAAAAATGCCGAGACCATTTGAGCTCGGCCGCGGCTATGCGACCTACGTACTATGGGCCATATCACCGGATGGACAGGTAGATAATTTGGGAGAAATCAAGCGCCGTGGATTTTTCGAATTTGATTCCAAAATCAGTGTAACTACTCCGCTGCAGACCTTTGCGCTGATAATTACTGCCGAGCCGCATTTTCTGGTTAGACGACCGAGCCAGGAAATTATGCTGGAAAATTTGAATCCTTACACGATAAGCGGGAAAACTATCTCTACAATGCCTGCAATCCAGTATTTCGGTAATTCCAGCGATTATTTTCGTGATTCAAGAACACCGGAAATCGCAGAAATAGATTATTCCAAGACGCCGTCAACCATATTACAGGCAAAACAGGCAATTGCTCTTGCCAAATTCTCCGGCGCTGAGCGGGATGCCGCAGAAGAACTGCAGGAAGCAGTGACTCTGCTTGCAACTGCGGAAGAACAATGGAAAGCCGGCCGAAAGGAAGAAGAAGTCGATATAACCGCAAGACGCGCTATCAGCGTAGCCGTCAAGGCGGAATCTACAGCTATAGTTCGCCGGCAAGCAAGAGAAAAACGCAACGAACAGGCCCGCAACGATGCTGAAATAAGACAAGCTGAAAATAAATATCAGGAAGCACTTGCTCAGATCGAGGAATTGAAGACACAGTTGAATAATGAAATTCGTGCCAGAGAGCTGTCCGAACGCGACGTCGCAAACTCGGTTAATCAAATTCGCGATCTCAGGGCGGAAAATGCCCGTCTGAGAGAAGAAAACACGCGCCTTAAAATTGAAGCAGAAAATGCACGCAAGCGTCTGGATGATGTAGAAAAAGAGAAACAAGCGGCAATCGAGGAAAAGGAACGCGAAGCAAAGGCCGCGCAATTGAAGGCGAATGCTTCGGAATTGATTCAGGCACTGAGAAAATTCGGCACTGTTGAAGAAAATACACGCGGTATCGTACTGACACTTGCAGAAACTTACTGGAGCAACCCGCGGACTGTAGCTTTTGCTCCTGCCGCAGTAAACAGAGTAGCCGAACTTGGAGCTTTATTATCTAAATATCCGGACTTTCGGGTTCAGATAGAGGCTCATACTGACGCACAGGGTGACCCGCAAACCCTCGAGAATTTAACACAGGCAAGAGCCGAAATGCTTGCCGAGAGGCTTTTTGCAAACGGCGTAACCGGCGGAAGACTTGCGGCAAAAGGAATGGGCGCCACCCTTCCCGTTGCACCAAATACAACATTGGCAAATCGGGCAAAAAATAGGCGCATTCAGCTAATTCTGACTCCAAATATCTGAGAAGAGAATAGTTAGTCCTAATTGGCAAATACACGGATACGGTCGGGCGGAAGCCCGACCATACATTCGTCGCCAGCCGTTATACCGATCAATCTCGGTACTGAGGCCGTTAGTGTTAATCCGTTACAATCCATTTCCACATGTGTAAAAGGACCGAAAAACCGCGTATTTACGATAGTTCCTTTCAGCAGATTATCTTCGGGAAAAGCAGCTCCGAAAGACAGTGCGATTTGTTCCGGCCTGATTCCGAGTTTAATGTTGCGGTTAATGGCTCCGAGGCGTCGCACATCCATTTTTTGAGTAAATAAACGGTGACCGCCGGATATTGTCTGAAATTCGGGCATATCGGCCTTTGATGAAGTAAGACGACGTGCCTCAATAAGGTTTATCGGGCCGCAAAGCGAAGCAATAAAAGAACTTTCGGGAGTATCATAAATTTCGCTGGTAGTTCCGGTTTGTCTAAGATAACCGTCCGAAATTACCGAGATGCGATCTGCTATCAGGCAAACGTCGTAAAAATCCGCTGCTGTAACTATTAATGCTGCTCCGTGGCTTGCAGCAAGGCGAATTTGACCGGCAATCTCATTTTTTGAAAAGATATCCAGTCCGCTCAAAGGCTCATCGAGTAAAACCAGACGGTTACCCCGATTTTCCAATACCGGTTTTAAGCGTTTAACGCGGTTCTGAGCCGTTTCCGGGACCAGACGGCGGGTAATACGCCCAAACAGACCCAAAGGCCTTGCCAAAAGCGTTTCAGGGAAAACTGCCGAGCCCGGAGTAATTGACTCATCCAATATCAGTAACCCTGTATCTGCCCGGTCTTGTCCTGATAGAATGCGTAAAAGCATAGTTTTTCCTGCGCCGGACGGACCGAAGATACAAAGCGTTTCGCCGAAACGGGCTTCCAAATCTATATCCCTGAACGCCCAGCCGTTTCCGGCTCGTTTCGAGATGTTCTTTGCTTTGATTGCCATCGGAAAGTTAGTTTGCGCAACTTGCCAAGTGATATTGCGTGCAAAGAAAAGTATGCTGTTGTCATCAATTTTAGGCAAGTATAGACTAGTAAATTGACATGGCGACAAAGAAGAAGAGTCTGAAAAGAAAACTGGTACACGCTGCCGGCTGGCAGGTGGCTAAAAGAGCCGCAAAGATGATGCCCTTTGGAGGCACTATTATTGCCGTTGGGTTGGTCGGGGCTGATATAAAACGCAAAGGTGCTGTCCGCGGCGTTCTAAATTCCGGGCTTGACGCATTACCTGTAGTAGGCCTTTTGAAAAACGGTATAGAACTGTTCACGGGAGATCTGATACCGGACAAGGAAAACAAAAATGGTAAAACATAGACTTTTTACTTTAAAACTATTTTTAATCGCTTTTAACTTTTTTTTATTCGGCGTTTCAGGCATAACAGCCCAGTCCACGCGTACACCGAGCGCGACGCCGACGCCGTTCGTTGTGCCTGAAATCATAAGCCGTGCAGAGGACCAGGTAGAGGATTCGACTCAAAAGCCTGTTGAAAAGCAGCCGGCTTCCGCACCGGGTCCGCAGGTACAGAATGCAAGACGTCGTCAATCCGCTGCCCGTGCTGATGAAAAATCAGAACAGGCTATCGCACGGGAACGTTTGGCGCTGAACCTGGATATACTTACAAAGGCAGAGCAAAGGTCAGACAATCTACGTAAGCAGCTATTTGATATGATGGAAAAGGAGAATTCCATCCGGTCACGTTTGGATCAGATAGAAAATGACCTGCGTCCCGAAGCGATAGACCGTCAATTAGCGATTACCGGCTCGCTGCGTCCTGAGGAACTTCGTGCGCAAAAACGCCGTTCGCTCGAGTTGGAAAGGCAAAATCTCAATAACCTGCTGACTGAAGTGCTTAAGGCACGTGCATCGCTTGAAACAAACCTCTCGCGTTCTGAAGCCCTCGTTGAAAGATTAAGAGCAAGACTTGAAAAAGAGATAGACAGCGCTCTTGACGATTCCGAAGACTTAAAACCGTAATTTCGCAAACTCCGGCATCAAACCCACACTTATTTAGAGGATTTCTGCTTTTCCGCACAGCTTCCCATCGCTGCTATTACGGCGACAGCCCGTAAATATGGATCATCCAGTGCCTTTGCATTCGAAAGAGTCAGCCCGAGGTCTGTTTTTGACAATTTCCTGACAGTTGCAATAAGTGAAAATTCGGGTGAACCGGGTGAAATTGAATAAGTGCTGTTTTTGCTGGTTTTTATTGTCAGTGATGTCATTCCCGGGATTTGCCTGTGCGGTCCGCTTGAATTTAATGCCTTGACCGCGTCTGAAAACTCCGAAAAAGCGAAAGACGGATTGAAATCAACATAAACATTGGCAAGTCCTATCAATACAGAAGCCTTATCAGCAGAATCGGGTGCTTTGCGTGTAGCCGCAGATACGCGGGATACTATTTCATAAGCATCTACCAGATTATTCAGGTCTTTTAGTCTGGCTTTTGCTACCTTGAACATCATAGCCGCCCGAAGTACCGGCCTGCTTATTTTTTCTGCAAATCGCTCGGCTTCATTTAGTGAGTCTGCTTTTACGGCCGCATCGGTTAGAAGCATCCAGTAATATGCATAGGTTGCAGTTCGTGTTTCTTCCGACTCGATTTTTTCTAACCATGATTGAAAACGCTGCAACTCGGAAACTGAGCCGGAGGCAACGAATACGGCTTTGACAATTTCATCATCCGTGAGTATGTTTTCTTTTTCGGCTGCTTCAAGTGCGGCAATTCTCTGGTCTATGGTGCGACCAAAACTTCTCGACTGTTGATTATTCAAAAAATCCTAGTCGGACTTGGCCATAAAGGAAGAAGCACGCATTTTTGCAATTGCGACCCTTCTTTGAATTTCCGCCGGCAATGATGGGAGCATCGGTTGCAATGCTTCTAAAGCTGAATAGATAGCTATAATTTCAAAGGAGTTGGTGCCGGGCTGTCTTGTAATATTTGCGGGGTTAGAAAGATAGTTTTCGGCGCGGCTCAAAAAGATGTTTAAAAATGTATCGCGAACCTGCGGATCAACGGTGAAGTTTTCGTCGATTGTGATACCAATTTGTGCCCTGCTATATCCAAGACCGTTTGGGAGACCAAGCGCGAAGTGCGAAACATATAACAACTGGCTCAGGTCTGCGTCCGAATTTTTCTGCAGCAATTCAATGGCCGCAAGGTTGGCAACAGCCCGATTCTGCTTCGCCGCGTCAAATAGCGCATAGACCCATGGATTATCCAATCTGAAATTTGCGATAGCCAGTCTAAACAGTTTCAGGCTTAGATCCGGGTTCGTGCCCGCATTTGCCGATGCTATGGAAAGTAAGGCATTCAGCCTCAGGAAAGTCAGGTCATCGTCAGAATTAGTGCCCTTATCATCAACGGCCTTATTAAGTATTTCCCTAAAGATCGCCTCTGCCCATTTTGGATCGCGTTTTGCGATGGCAGATATCACTGTCATCTCATAGTCAGGTTCAAGATTGAATCCTGAATCATTTGATTTAGGCTTTGATTTTAATTCTTCGCGAAACTCAATGGCTGTCCGCCGTGCTTCCGCAAAGTATTTTCTTGCTGCGGGCTGGTCCAAATCCCAAAGAAAATCGGCAACTGCTATCAGAATGCGAACCTTTTTTGGTTTTTCTGTGTTCAGGTTCAATTCGCTTGCCTGTTGTTCGACAATCATCCGCGCAAATTCCGCAGAACATAGCGGATCATTATCCTGCGCCTGCGAATTTGTGAAGGATAAAGCAAGCAATAAAGCCAGAAGAAACGTCAATCCCAACTTAGGTCTGGATTTTTTCGTAATTCATTATCAGTACCTGAATTTTAGAGTAGTTCGTCGCAATTTTAACATCGAAAGTCTGATTTTGTTGCAAAAAATGCAAGCCGATAAGGCTTTGTTCGTTCGTTTAGTAGGATAAGCAATGTTTAATCCATTTCAGATTTTGGAGAAGCATATGAAATTTGAACGATTTTTTGCCGTTTGTATCTTTACATTGATCTTCAACCTCTTTGCATTCGGACAGGGCGTAATTGTGCCAATTATCTGTGACATCAGGCCATGTATCCCGCGTCCGATACCGCGTCCGGTGCCTTTGCCAAATGTTCTTCCGGTAAAATCCATCAAAATTGACACAAAAATTGATGGCCAGACAGCAACAACTCACGTAGAACAAGTGTTTCGAAATGATACACCATACACACTTGAAGGAACCTGGTTTTTTCCCATTCCTGATTCTGCAGCGATAGTCGAATTCGCCATCTGGGAAAATGATAAAAAATTAGTTGGCGAGGTCCGCAGCCGCGATGAAGCGCGTCGTATTTACGATGAAATTGTTCGCCGGCAGAGGGATCCGGGCCTGCTCGAATATGCAGGACGAAATTTGTTTCAGGCTTCGATTTTTCCAATTCCTCCAAATTCTGACAAAAAGCTTGAACTGACATATACACAAATACTGGAAATGTCCGCCGGAACCGTTGCATTCCGTTATCCGCTTGGAATGGGCGGACGGCCACAGACAGCAGCACTTCCGGAGGGCGTTGCCCAACGTCCATACGGACCTGATATTTCCAATGTCTCAGGCAAAATAGAAATTACTGCAAAGAGCGGGCTCCGAAATATCTATTCACCGACGCATTCCATTGACGTTGTACGTCGCGGAGATCGTTCGGCTACGGTTTCTTTCGAAACGGCAAAGTCAAAAGACGATTTCGAACTTTTCTATACGCTTTCAGAAGATGACATAGGGGCAACTTTGTTGACGTATAGAGAAACCGGAAAAGAAGGCTACTTTCTATTTCTCGTATCGCCGCGGGATGACCTTACGAATCGTGAATTACCCGACAAGGATGTAGTTTTCGTCCTGGATACCAGCGGATCTATGGCAGCGGAAGGAAAACTTGAAAAGGCGCAAAAAGCACTTCAATTCGGTATTCAAACGCTGCGGCCCGGCGACAGATTCAACGTAATAGGTTTTTCGGGGGAAGAACGGTTGATGGAGAAAAGTCTTATTAACGCAAATAGTTCGGGGAAAGCACGCGGCGTAGAATTTGTTTCCGGCCTTAAAGCAACCGGCGGAACAAACATAAATGACGCTCTTTTAGCTGCCATAAATCAGTTTAGCGACAGCGATCGGCCGAAATTGCTTGTCTTTATGACTGATGGTATCCCGACGGTTGGTATCACCGATCCAAATGCAATTGCCTCAAGCGTCAAGTCAAGCCGGGCGGCATCACTCGGCGTGCGGGTTTTTACTTTCGGATTCGGTTACGATGTAAACGCTGTTTTGCTGGACCGGATTGCATCCGATAACGGCGGAGCTTCTGATTACGTCCGACCTAAGGAAGACCTGGAAGTAAAGGTTTCTTCCTTTTTCAGCAAAGTGAATTATCCGGTTTTGACAGATATTTCAATAGATTATGGCGCTGCGGAGGTCGATCTCTATTATCCGCGAAAAGTGACGGATCTGTTTCGCGGTAGCCAATTGACAATCATTGGACGCTATCGCAATGCCTCGGACGTTGTCCGTAATACGATTACGCTCAGAGGAAAGGTCGGTTCAGCCGAGCGTGTTTTCAGGTTTGAAGGCATGAATTTCCAGCTTCGCGATGAGCGCAATGACTTTATACCAAGACTCTGGGCAAATCGGCGCGTCGGCTGGTTACTGGATGAAATGCGAAAAAATGGTCAATCGGATGAGATACGACGTGAAATTATAGAACTCGGTACTAAATACGGAATAGTAACGCCGTTTACTTCATATCTGGCACTTGATTCGTCGGCGCAGGTTTCCTCTCCCGGCGTGGCAAATACCAATATGGCAGCCAACGTTGTTGCCGCAGAGAAGAAAATGCGTGCCGCAAGCGGTGAGGATGCCGTGGAGTTAAGTCTCCGTCAGAACAAACTTAAGAATAGCGACACCCTTGCCAAGGATAAAAGCGAGCAGGAAAGTGATACTTCAGGCATACGAAAGATCGGCGCCAAGACTTTCCGTTTACAATCCGGAGTATGGACTGATACGGAATACAAACCGGATAGCAAATTACCTGAAATCTCTCTTAAGTTCGGAAGCAGGGAATATTTTGACCTTGCCATTGCCGAACCTGAACTGGCGCGATATTTCTCGTTGGGTGAAAAGGTAATTGTTGTATTCTCGGGTCGTGTTTACCGGATCACTTCATAAAAAATGGTTTTGGTGCGGAGCATCCGGCGCCGCTCCGCACCGCAAACATTTTTTATTTTCAACGTCAGGAAATAGTGTAAATAGGTTGAAAAGACGTTATCCTTGAAAAAAACTTTCATGGATAACTTTTTTACGGGAGGGTAGGCGTGACTATTTCAAGGATTTTTGGCTCAGACGGATTATTTTTCAGATTTTTTTTGGCTGTAATTTATTTGTTTATTTTTTTTCATCCGGCCGATGCTCAGACGGGCTGGACACGTTTGGCCGCGCCCGGTGAGGTGGACCTTGTAGCCGTGTACTTCACTTCTTCAGAAACTGGCTGGGTTGCGGGCGATGGCGGATTTTTAGCGGTTACGGGTGACGGAGGCCGCAGTTGGCGACGCGTCGAACTTAATACTACGGAAGACATTAACGAGATTTATTTTCGTAATGATAATAATGGCTATCTTGTCGCCGGTCGTAAGATGTTTATTACCAATGACGGCGGTAAGAGCTGGAATGAAACGCGAATATACCGCCCGGGCGAATTCAGGAATCTTACTCCAGAATTTCTAAGTATCCGGTTTGCGGATAAAAAACGTGGAATTGCCGTAGGTTCGCTTTTACGAAAAGTGCGTAACGAAGAAATCGTCGTGGAATCTTTGGTGATGCGGACTGAGGACGGAGGTGAATCATGGGTAAGGGTCAATGTTCCGACCAAGGCGGAGCTGTTCCATCTTGATTTCGACGGCTCGTCGCGTGTTTGGATAGCGGGTGATGGCGGAGTGATTCTTCATTCAGGTGACGGCGGTCGTACTTTTGTCCGTCAGAATACAGGGACGCGGCAGCCAATTTACAATGTTGATTTCAGAGATTCCAGGAATGGTTATGCCGTAGGCAAAGCCGGGACAATACTACGAACAGAAAATGGCGGCGAAATCTGGGAAAAAGTTAATTCACGTTTCAACGAATCCTTGATGAGAGTAGATTTTGCGGACGATAAAAACGGTTGGATAGTCGGATATCGGGGCACAATATTACGCTCATCCGATCGGGGCAAAACCTGGATCCGGCAGGAAAGCGGAACAGAAGAAAACTTCTACGGGCTATTTATGAGCAAGAAAAATGGTTGGGCCGTTGGAGCAAAAGGCTTAATACTTACTTGTACTCGTTGACACTTCCATAAAAGTTAATTATAATTCCCGCAAATTTTTTACCAACACTTAACAGATTAGTAAACTTGTGTTATTTTACATCAGAATTTCTGTCCCAAAATCATTTTTTCATCAAGGTTTGTTATCGAAAAATTTTAGTTAACTGGAGGAAATCTAATGAGGTATGACCGCATTTGCAATGCAATTCTCACCTGCATTGCGGTGATTATGGTTTCAGCGGCGACCTTCGCACAGGGTACAACGTCGCGCGTTACTGGTATTGTTACGGACAATAACGGTGCGGCCGTACCCGGCGCCGTCCTTACTTTGTCTAATCCGCGTACAAACTCATCGCTAACTACGACTACAAGCGATTCGGGAAATTATGTTTTCGACCTTGTCCAGCCCGGTACCTACACGATTACGGTCGAAAAACAAGGCTTTAAAAAGTTTGTTTCCGTCAATAACACCGTGCTGATCAATCAACCTGCCACAGTTAACATCACACTTGAAATCGGTGATGTTTCAGCGGTAGTAACGGTAGAAAGTACGGCAGAAGCAGTTCAGACATCTACATCCGGCAACGTCGGTTCGACCATAGAACAGCAGACGCTCGAAAGCCTGCCGATAGTTGGGCTGAGAGGACGTAATCCGCTCGATTTGCTTAATTACCAGCCGGGAGTTGTTAACGGTGCAAATACCGGAGGCGGTGTTCACGTAAATGGCGGTCGTGACCGTGCCTTCAACTTTACGCTTGATGGTATTGACATCAATGAATCCACGGCCGGCGGCTCCAATTTTACGCCGCTTCGTCCAAACCCGGATTCTATCCAGGAGTTTCAGATAGTTACCAGCAATGCAACGGCAGAGCTTGGCCGCAGCAGCGGCGCTCAGGTAACTTTGGTAACCCGCTCGGGGACGAATCGTTATTCAGGAAACATTTTCGAGTTTTATCAAACACCGCGTTTCATTGCGAATGAATTCGAAAATAACCTCTTGGGAATACGACGCCGTCAATTCGTACAGCATATCTACGGTGGCAACTTTGGCGGTCCTGTCCCGACTTTTGGTTTTGGTGATGGCGGCAAGTTTCGGCCTCTCAAGGACAAGGCGTTTTTCTTTATGAATTACCAGCGTCTCTACGCTACCGAAACGCGTCTTGCCCAAAGAACAGTTTACACACAACAGGCAAGAGCGGGACTTTTCCGCTATGTTGTCGGCCAAAGAAATTCACCGGCCGGAACTGCTACGGCATCCGTAAATCCGGACGGCAGCCCGAGATTTCCAAATTGCGGTGGCAGCACGACGACCAACTGTATTCAAACATACAACGCAGCCACCAGTTCGCCTATCACTTTTGATCCACTAACTACATCTATTCTCAATAGTTATCCGCTACCGAATGATTTCTCCGTAGGAGACGGACTCAATTTTGCCGGTTTTAACTTTAATGCACCGCAACTTGAAAAACAGTGGGACCTGACTTTAAGGTTCGACTATATTCATAATGCAAATAACCGCTTCTACTTTCGGTATGCGGAAGGTGAACAAAATACGCTCGGTGATAGTGTAAATGGCGGACTTCAGCCTTTTCCGGGTTTCCCAAATCTTGTTAACACCTACCGAAGGCCAAAAAATTATGCCTTCAATTACCGTTGGTCGCCGACTGCGAAATTCACCAATGAGTTCATTTTCGGACTTAGCCGCTTTCGCTTCAAATTTGCTACCCCGGAACCGCGTGCCGACGTGCCATTTACTTTCAATACGGTTACAAATGCATATACGAATTTTGCCTATAATGCCCGCGCGGCGCGAACCTGGCAAATCGTTGACAACGTAACATATGACCTTTCACCGCACGTCATTAAATTCGGAATCAACTTCAGGCTGGGCAGGCAATTTGATGACCGCTCATCTGCCGGCGGGCAAATCGAACCGCTTGTGGGTTTTGGTGCCGGCTCGAGCGATTTTTCCGCATTCGGCCTTCCGACTGCCGGTTCAACGTCCATCAATTCAAATGATTTGGCAAACCTGCGCTCACTCATAAACAATCTTATCGGTCGTATTGGTAGCTACAGCCAGGGATTTGTAGTCGATCCAAAAAACCCGGCCAACTGGGCGCCTGCCGGAACACGTTGGAATTGGTTTGCCTACTATCCGGAATATGACTTTTATATTCAGGATACCTGGAAATTCCGTCCGAATCTTACTTTAGATCTAGGCCTCAGATATGAAGTAAAACTATCACCCAGCTCTAAGGATTTGCCGGTGCTTGCGCCCAATCAACTCTTTACCATCGGTGCAACGCCGACAAATACACTCAGATGGCAGGAAGGTAAACTGTTTCCAGATGATTGGAATAATTTCGGCCCTTCCGTTGGTTTTGCCTGGGATCCGTTCAAAAGCGGCAAAACCTCTATCAGGGCTAACTACCGTCTGAGCTATGACCGTTTTCCTTCGCAGGTCTTTGCAAACAGCATTTTCCAGAGCGCACCGGGAAATACTTTCTCAGCCTCTGCCAGTGGCATTGCATTGCAGAATCTGCTGATCCGCAACGGACTGCCCAACCTTTTCCCGACGCAAACGCCGAACCAGTTAAGACAGCCGCCCGCATTCTCGACCAGCAGCATAACGCTTGTGGACCCTGATATGCGTTATCCTGAAGTGCATCAATGGTTTGTCGGCTTCCAGAGAGAAATTTTCTGGGATCAGGTGCTTGAAGTCGATTACATTGGTAAACGCGGTACTCACCTTTTCGGAGGATACGATTCCAATCAGGTAAACATATTTGCCAAAGACCCGCGATGTCCCGAGAATTTCCTCGAAGCGTTTAATACACTTCGCTCCAATACAACGGCCAATTCCTGCCTCATAAATCTCCTGTTTACCGGAGACCCGACAAATAATGCCGGAACGGCCACATTCCGTGGAATTGCAGCGATACAGAGTACTCTTTCGCTTACAAATACAGGCGGAAGTGTTGCAACGGCTGCTCAGGTTGTATCGCAAAGGACTTCCGGGTCAAACCAGATGCTTGCCGTTACGATCAATAACCCTTTCTTTTTCCAGCGTTTTCCGCAATTTTCGGGTGCTTTGAATGTTCTGGACAGCAATGATTACTCCAGATACAACGGCCTCGAGGTGATCCTGAAACGACGTCTGAAAAACGGAATCGGGTATCAAATCGGCTACACCTGGTCAATGTCCAAAGATACGCGTTCATTCGACCCGACATTCACAATCGTGTCGAGGGCAAATGCTCAATCCGCATCCTCAACACCTTTCAATATTTACGACCGGAATCTGAACTATGCCTGGTCAGACTTTGACCGCCGCCACGTTTTGCAGGCGACATATGTCTTCGAAGTGCCGATCGGGCGCGGTCGTAAAGTTGGCCGCGATATGCCAAAAGCTCTGGATTGGATCATAGGCGGCTGGCAGCTCTCCGGAACTTATAACTGGGCTTCGGGCAGGCCATTTACGGTTTATTCCGGTATAAATACTTTCAGCAACGTTGTTCAGTCATTTGCCAACTGCAACAATTGTCCGCGGGATCTCGGCGGTCTGGTTGAGCGTAACGGTACCAATTACTGGTTCAGCGAGGCGGCACAGGCTATGTTCTCACAACCTGCACCCGGTGAACTCGGTAATACGGGACGCAACTACTTCATCGGCCCCCGACAGTTCCAGACTGATGCATCATTGCTGAAGAAATTCCGGTTTACGGAAACAATGAGTTTTGACCTTCGTGTAGATGCAAGAAATCTGACCAACAATGCCTCTTTCGGACTTCCGACCGCGACTTTCAATTCAAGCGTCTTTGGAAGGATAAGAGACAACGTTACCAGCTTTGCACGCAGGATTCAGTTCTCAGGCAAATTTAACTTCTGAAGCGGTTGGTAATTCCTTGCTTCTCCCGCTGCCGGCTTTGAGCAGCGGGATTTTTTTTGCTTCGGGCAACGCAAATCAAACCGGCTGCATCAATCAAAACGGAATACGAAAGCCAGCCGACAGATAAATTATCTGCGAACGAGTCTTTCCGGTTTCCTCCTGTTTCAACCCTGAAGCCCGTCAGAAATGGCGGGCTTTTTGTTTTTATTTCACTTGAGAAAATGGACTTTTGGGTGTAAATGTTGATTTTGCGAAAGTTAAGGCATCCGGCAGAAAATTTAACGCAGTCTTTACGACCGGATCATTTCTCAATCGGTAACTTTCTGCCGCACTATTACCGGACATTGCCAGAATCAAATTAAAACGAATTCTTGAAACTGCCCATTCCGCATCAGTCTTTGTGAGATGTGAAACACCCGGCCATTTTTTTGCAAAATTTATGAAAACGGGTGTTATTTTAATTTCGTCCGGGTTGTCGGGTGAGTCTGAAACGCTGATTCCCGGTATCCGGCCATAGATGATTTCCCGTGTGAAAAAGAAAATCGGATCCAGCAAAGCAATGCGGCCGGCTGTAAACTGTTCCAAAACAGCTTGTTTATCGGGTGAAATACCATCGCCGCCATAGACAGTCCGGTTAGTTCGGGTTTTTGCCACTTTTTGCGTTGAAGGATCAGGGGAATCAGAGTGTCGGTAATAATCATAATTACCCGTTTTTTCATAATCCCGCTGTATCAAGCGGCCGGACGGAGTAAAATATCTGGCGGTTGTAAGCGTAAGCCCGCCTCCGCCCGGAAGATCTATTACGGTCTGGACGAGGCCTTTACCAAAGGTTTTTTCACCTACGATCAGAGCACGGTCATTATCCTGCAATGCTCCGGCCAGCACTTCCGAAGCAGACGCAGTCTCGCGGTTGACAAGTATTATAATCGGGATCGTTTCCGGGCGGCGGTTTTCCGATTTCCAGACGCGGTTGTCATATATTCCCCGGCCGCGTTGGGAAACGATTGTCCTACCGGCCGGTAGAAACCTTTCGGCAACGCGAATTGCGGATTCCAGAACTCCTCCGGGATTTCCTCTCAGATCCAGAACCAGGGATCTCATACCCTCGGATTTTAGTTTTATCAAAGCAGCGTCGAATTCCGCCGGCGTTGTCAGGCTGAAACCATCAGATAGTTCTATTATCCCGACTCCGTTTCCGAGTAAAAATGCATTTGTAACCGTCGGAGAAGCAATTTTTGCTCTGCGAAGATCAAAATTGATCAGTTTCCCTGAGCGTTCAATAGTAAGCCTTACTGTTGTGCCCAAAGGACCGCGAATCAGTCCGCGAATTTCACGGGACGTGAGACCTGCTACAACCGAACCGTTTACGGCTATTATTCGATCACCGAAACGAAGGCCTGCGCGGTCGGCTGCTGAGGCGGGAAACGTTGATATTACGTAACTTTCAAGTATTCCGTCTCTTTCAAAATCCGAAATGGTTACGCCCGTACCGAAATATTCGCTTTTTTGCTCACCGATCAGGTCTTCGAATTCAGGCGGATCGTAATAGGATGAATGCGGATCGAGGGAACGAAGCATTGAATTTATCCCTGATTTTGCCAAAATATCGGGTCGGGCATCGCTTGAAGAATAATAATTGCGTGTAATGATATCTATCGATTCGTCAATATCATTGAGGATCGTTTCCGAGTATGGGGTTTTTAGTTTTTCTGCGGTTTGATTTTTTGAAGCAGTTGCCGAAAAAAGAGTACCGCGGCCGATATTAAACCGGTCATCCTCTCCTCCGCGTGCGACGCGCGGCGACTGAGCCTTGCCGGTATAAACACCTGATAATAGGAGAGTTATGATTAGAATACAGCGAAAGGCATTATTCATAGGGTCGGCCACCCGTCGAAGCATCGCAAACATGGTCGGGCGAAAAGACACGTTTTGCCTTTTCCGACACCGGACCCACTGCATTTTGCTTAGTGGAATCAACTACCAATTTTGATTTGCCTTTCATAAATTTCTAATCGGAAGAAGTTTCCGAAAAAAAGTTATTGCTTATTGATGTTGAAAATGCTTGCTGATTGGGCGAAAATCTGACTATGCCGGAACCGTACAATGACGGAGCCGCTGAAAAACTTCGGCGACTAATCGAAACAATAGACATTGCCAATATTTTGACTGAACCTCTTGCACGCTCGATAGATGCTCTTTTACGCGTGACGGCTGAGGATATCGGTGCCGAAGCAGCTTCCGTGTTGATTCGCGATGGTGACCAGGGAGATCTCCGCTTTCTTTCCGCAACCGGCAAAGTTTCGCAGCAATTAAGTGAGATAAAAATTCCTGCTGGAAAAGGAATTGCCGGTTTTGTGATGTCTTCCGGCCAACCTATCGCTGTTGCCAATGTCGAAGAGGAATCTGCTTTTTACCGTGAAGTTGATAAAGCTACCGGATACTCGACCGAGATGATTCTCGCAACCCCGCTGCGTCATTCCGGTGAGATTATCGGTGTCCTTGAATATATCAACCGTGCCGAAAACGTATCAAAAGAGCCTTTTTCGCCGGAGGAGATGGACCGGGCAGGACGTTTTGCCGAAGCTATTGCTTCTCTTGTAAACGCATACGAATCTGCCAAACTTTTTCGCGATATGGACAGCCGGTTTATAGAATCCAGCGGCGATTTTCCGGTAGATGAGATTCGCAACTGGCTGGCCGAACTGCGGACGGGTGCCGAGCATCGGGAAATGATGGATCTTGCCGTTATGCTTCGTGAACTTGCCGGGCGGGGCGAGGCTGAAAGGCAACTATGTCGTTCCTTGCTTGAAGCTTTACTTCGTTTTACTGAAAGTTCTACAGGAACCAGTTTTTTGAGTTTTGATGACCAGAATTGAAGAATGACTACCGTTTCGGGAATCGAAGAGGTCGGAAACACGACACGGACAACCTATTTTCAGCTTGACGACGACTGGCGGCAGGCAACCGGGAAAGGTGTCAGCGTAGCCGTAATAGACAGCGGAATCGATACGGTCCATCCGGACATCGCAGGTAAGGTCGTTGATTCGGTAGAGGCTAAGGTTGATCGCAATAAAGTCGTATTCGTCCCGTCGGACAGCGGCGATTCCGCCGGGCATGGCACCGCCTGTGCCGGAATTATTGCACGGATAGCGCCTGATGCCCGACTTAACAGCATAAAGGTGCTCGGTTCCGGTGGAATGGGCGACGGAATGGCATTTCTGGCCGGTCTTGAATGGGCCATAAAACAGCGTTACCGTGTCATCAATCTGAGCCTTGGGACGACAAAGCCGCAGTTCTTCGCTCCGCTTCACGACTTGCTTGATCGTGCTTACCAGGCCGGTTGTATTGTAGTTGCGGCTGCAAATAACCTGCCGCAGCCAAGTTTTCCTTCGGTTTTTTCCTCTTCGTTGATTTCCGTCATAAAAAGCGAGGAAACAGACCCTTTGAATTTCGGCTTTCGTTATGGCGAAGTAATAGAATTAACTGCTCCGGGTGTAAATATAAAAACGCCTTGGCCGGGCGGCAGTTATAGAAATCTTACGGGCAATAGCTTCGCTTGTCCGCATATTGTCGGTGTTATAGCCCTGCTTTTGGAAAAACACCCTGATTTTACGCCTTTTCATGTCAAATCGGCTTTATATTCCATTGCACAGGAGAATCAGGACGGCCAGACAAAACCTGCTTCCGGGAAAGAAAGCGGTGATCCGGCCGCCGGGTAATTGGAAAACCTGCTTTTGGCCGGTTTTGTTTTTTTGCTTCAATAGTGTTTCTATTGAATAGTAGTTTATATCTGTTGTTTTATGTCTGAAAGTTTCAGTTTGTCACCTCTCGAAATTGAAGAATACCGGCTTGGCAATGGTCTTCGGGTAACATTGAACCCTGATCCGGCAGTCCCTGTCGTGGCAATAGCCGTTTACTATGATGTGGGTTCAAGAAATGAGCGGCCCGGCCGTACCGGATTTGCACATCTTTTTGAACATATGATGTTCCAAGGTTCTCAAAATGTGCCAAAGGCCGGTCATTTTCAATACATTATGAAAGCCGGCGGGACAATGAACGGAACGACGTCCAGCGAGAGGACAAATTACTACGAAACACTACCTGCCAACCAATTGCCGCTTGGCCTTTGGCTGGAAGCGGACCGTATGCGCTCGCTTGCCGTAACACAGGAAAATCTGGACAATCAGCGCGAAGCCGTGAAAGAGGAAAAACGCCTTCGGTATGATAATCAGCCGTATGGTCAGATTTTCGATATCATCAATCAAATGATCTATCGGAATTTTGCAAATGCGCATTCCACAATCGGTTCAATGGATGACCTGGATGCGGCAACCGTCGAAGATGTGCGCGAATTCTTCAGGCTGTATTACGCACCGAATAACGCCGTCTTATCTATCTCCGGAGCTTTTGACTCAATAACTGCCAAAGAGCTTGTGAACCGGTTTTTTGGCGATATTTCCTCACAGGCAGCGCCGCCGCCCGTCGATGTTTCGGAACCGCCCGAAGTCGCGGAAAATTATAAAAAGTACGAAGATAATCTGGCTCCATTTCCGGCTTTTTTGATCGGTTGGAAAATACCGCCACGCCGCACACGGAAATTTTACGCACTATATCTTGCAGGTAAGTTGCTTTATGACGGTGAAAGCTCACGGCTATATCAAAAACTTGTCAAAGGTGATGAATCCGTAATTCAGCTATTTGGTTTCACGGATGAAAGAAGGGGTCCTTCCAGTATTTTTGTGGGTGCAATACCCAAACCTGAAAAAGACCTCAGCCAAATACGTGAAACAATTATGAAGGAAATCGCAGATCTGGCAGGTCGCGGCCCAAGCCCGGAAGAAATGCAAAAACTGCATAATCAACTCCTGAATGATACTGTCCGGATGCGGCAATCTTCGATGAACAGAGCTCAGGCGATTGCCGAATTTACTCTCTACGATGGAGATCCGACCGGTGTCAACAGGGAATTGGAAGAACTTCTGGCAATAACACCGGACGAAATACGGTCCGCCGTTGCCGAATATCTCGAAACGGAAAACAGGGCTTTATTGGACGTTGTCCCGGGAAAATAATACCTTCACTATAAAAAAATATTGATGATGAGTCAGAATTTAACAAATCCTCCGGCACCTTTACCCCCGGTGCCATTTTCTATTCCGGAAGCTAGCCGCTTCCGGCTTTCCAACGGCCTTGAAGTTGTCCTGCTGCCAATGGCCCGAGTGCCATTGGTAGGTATTCGCATGGCCTTTTTCTCCGGCGAAGCCGACGATCCGATCGATAATTTCGGTCTGACAGCGGCAATGGCCTCCATGATGACCGAAGGAACCGAAGGCTATTCGAGCAGGGAACTCGCAGAAAAAGCCGAAAGACTCGGGCTTGACATCAATATCGGCTCTTCAACGGATTTTCTTATTGCATCGGTTTCAGGGCTGTCAATTTACACGGATGATATTTTCGAGCTGCTTTCCGAAGTGGTTCTGCGTCCCACATTTCCGGAGAATGAGCTCGATCTCTATAGAAGAAACACGATAGAAAATTTAAAATTCCAGCGCTCGCAGCCGAATTTTCTGGCTGCTGAACGTACCGCTCTGGAACTTTACGGCCAACATCCCTATGCACGCATAGCGCCGAGCCAGGATGATATCCGCCGCATATCCGTCAAAGCTCTTGCCAATCTGCATTCACGGCGCATTATTCCCAACAATGCAATGCTTTTTGTTATCGGCGATTTTTCTGAGGATGATATCAGGCAACGCATTGAAGACTCCTTTTCCGAATGGCAGGCCGGAGAGCAGGACGAAGTCGCCTATCCGCAACCGCCAAAACGAACCGGCCGGACGGTATCCGTAGTTGACCGTCCCGGTTCGGCACAGGCAAATATAATTCTGGCTGACATTGCCGTTCCGCGAAATCATCCCGATTACTTTCCGCTGCTTGTGATGAATCAGGTTCTCGGGGCCGGTGCTTCGTCGCGTGTATTTATGAATCTACGCGAAGAAAAAGGTTATACCTACGGTGCTTACACACGGCTGGACCTGAAAAAGCTCTCTGGTGAATTCGAGGCAACCGCAGAAGTCAGAACACCTGTAACAGCCGACGCCTTGAAAGAATTTTTCTATGAGCTCGAACGAATCCGTACCGAACCGGTGACGGAAGCAGAGCTTGCTGATGCAAAAAATTACCTCACGGGCGTTTTTCCGATTCGGGCGGAAACCCTTGACGGGCTTGCTGCACTGATTGTCAATCAACATCTCTACGGTTTGCCGTCAGATTATCTTCAAACATACAGAAGCAATGTTTCGGCTGTTACCGCAGATGATGTTTTACGAGTTGCCGGGCAGTATGTTTGCCCGGATCGTATGGCAATTGTTGTTGTCGGCGACGCTGCGGAGATGCTGCCGCAGGTTGATTCCTACGCCGCTGCGGTTGCTGTTTTCGATAGCGAAGGCAACCCGGTCGATGACGCCGGCAAATCAGTTACCGCGGAGCAGATAGCAGGTAAATGGGACGTCATACTCGATTTCCAGGGTAGTCAGGTTCCGGTGACCTTGAATCTTATGCACGAAGGCAGCCGGTTGAGCGGCACTCTTGAAACAATGCTGGGAAATGGAATCATTTCATCAGCGGAAATAAACGGTTGCCGTCTGAGAGCAACTGCGACGGCCGAAATGGCCGGTCAGAGCGTCGAACTTTCGATCAGTGGTACAATCGAAGGCTCGACAATGAGCGGCACTATCGGATCTGCGATGTTGCCGGTTCCAATGCCATTCAAAGCGACCAAAGCGATTTAAAAACAAACGACCTCCTTAAAGAATGTAGTAAATCCAAAAGGGGGAAGCCGCGGTCTGCGTGTGGAAAATACGACAAACTCTCGCGGAAGTAATTGCCGTAACCGCAAACCGCGAACTTCGGTTGGAGAGCCATTCTATCAACTTGCAGTTCTTGTCGAAACTTTTTGCCCGTTCAGCGAATTGAGACGATCAATCAGCCTGGAAGCCGCCCGACGTGTCAGGTCCGTAATCGAACAGCCGAACATCCTCGAGCATTCCGCGTCCGCATCCACTCCCGCTTCGCGTGCGATGGCCCTGATCATTGAGATCTGCCGTGTTGTGATCAGCTCGGAAAATGTGCGGGCAACAGCCTCAAATGGCGGATCCTGCTGTTCATTTCGGGTTTGTCCTCCAATGCGATTCTCGATTGCATCAAACTCTTTTTTGTAAAGATCACGCGCAATTCCGAATTTGACCGCAGCCCGTTTGAGAGCATCGTGCTCCGCTTTTTTAATTCCGGTTTCAGAACGTGCGGAACCTGTCCCGATTCCTTCGCGGGTCACTCCGTCAATTGTAATTGCTACAGTTACAATGACGTAATCACCGATAGTCCTGATGTCTTTGACAGAATGAGCCCAGTTGGGGGCAACGCTATCCAGAATGTCTGCTACCGTGTGCCATTCGACATATTCGACCGTACGAACGTTTCCTGAGCGGTCACGCCAGGCCTCGCGATGGCGGACGAGTTCCGGCCCGACGGTTTTCCGCAATTCTTTCAACGTAGAAGTAAAATCAAGAATATTTGCTGCCGTATCGGCCGCAAATTCTTCGGAGAGAAGCTCCTGCTGCGGTTCGGATTCTTTTACCTGTGTCATTTTAGCCTCCAAATTATGTCTAAAACAGCCAATTGCGAACGCATTCAGTTTCCGAGACGGCCCATTCACCGGAAAATCAGCGAATACTATTCGCATTGGCCCTGTTCGCCGCATTTGTTTCCCGGGCCTTTTATTTGCGACTCAGATTTCAAAGATTTGACAAACGCGAAAGCCGCGTCTGTCTCATCTGTGAAACACTGTATCACAAAATTTTCATTGTTGCAAGAGTGAAACGCAGTATTGCAATTAAAATTTTTTTATGTTATGTTTTATTCGTGAAATACAGATAGCGTGTGTAATACACGGGATAAATCCAATCGGAGAAACGAAAATGGCTTCCAAAAAGGTAAATTTCATCAATACAAAGGAGCTTGGGGAAAAACTGAAACGTCGCCGCGAAGATCTCTCTTTAAGCCTTCGCGATATTGCGGATGCGACCCAAATTTCGGCCTCGACACTTTCACGTATTGAAAATGGCACTGGTAAACCTTCCGCCGAAAACATCGCAAAACTTACCGCCTGGCTGAATATCCCCTTTGAACGGATAATGAACGTCAACAATAGCGATGCAACGCCGGTAGTTTATTTCCCAAACGAAAAGACTCCCGAAATTGTCGAAGCCCATTTGCGGGCCGATCCGAATCTTACTCCGGAAATTGCCGCTTCTTTGGCGGAATTGTTTCGTGTAGCCTATAACCAGTTCGTTAAATCTAAGGAATAACAATACTTACGAGGACGGCTCTGCAATGCAAAATCTTGTCAACTCTGCACTTCCGGGCGGCTTGCGTTATCTCTGCGGCACTCAAATCCTTGAAGCAAGGGAACGAAAAACACTCTCTCTGACAGACACGACGGTAGTTTTATTTTTTCTGGCGCTGGAAATCGGGGCCGGTCGTCAAAGAGATCTTGCCGATTTCATTGTCGGAGGATTGGTTATAACCGCTTTTGCCGCCTTGCCTTTCTTTTTATCCGCATTGCCGACGGAAAAATTTTTCGGATGGCTGGCCGGCCGAATTGTTGTAGCTTTGGCAGGAGTTTCAACAGGTATCTTTTTCGGTATGGCCGTCGCCTACGGCGCATTTCCGCCAGCTGCCCGGTTCATCCCGCTTTCGCTTCTAATTGTTGCAGGAATTATCGGTTGCAACGTCGCGATTTATGGTATAATCAGGAATCGTTTGGCGAGATAGGCAAAAGGCGTCAAACGTAAACGATCCGCGGCCGTTTCGGGAATGGCCGCGGATTTTCTTTTAACCCGCTGTAACAGTCTCGGTTTCCCTCAATATTTCGAAAAGCCGGATTACATGACTATTCAGTTCCGTAAATTGCTCGGGTGTAAGTGCCTGTGCGCCGTCGCAAAGAGCCTCTGCCGGACATGGATGAACTTCGATAATCAAGCCGTCAGCACCGACGGCGACTCCTGCGCGTGCAAGCGGGCCGACCATATAGTTATGGCCTGAGGAGTGCGACGGGTCGATAATTATTGGAAGATGAGAAAGCCGCCTGACAGCCGGTACAATAGAAATATCAAGCGTGTTTCTTGCATGATCGGCAAAAGTTCGTATTCCGCGCTCGCACAAAATAACGTCATAATTACCTTCAGCCATTATGTATTCCGCGGCCAGCAGGAATTCGTCAAGGGTTGCCGAAAGTCCGCGCTTGAGCAGGATCGGCTTTCGTGTCTGTCCTGCATATTTGAGCAGGGAAAAATTTTGCATATTGCGGGCGCCTATCTGGATACAATCGCCGTATTTCTCGACCAGATCAATTCCGCGTTCGTCCATGGCTTCAGTTACGATATTCAGTCCATAGCGGTCTCGTACTTCAGCAAGAATTTTCAGACCGTCCTCGCCCAATCCTTGAAATGCGTAGGGTGAAGTGCGCGGTTTGAATGCTCCGCCGCGGAAAAATTTCGCGCCGCTGGCTGCTACGATTTCCGCAACGGCAAAGACCTGATTTGCATTTTCTACGGCACAGGGACCGGCGATCATTGCAAATGATCCATTTCCAATGGAAGAATTTCCTACACGGATAACAGAACGTTCAGGTTTAAGATCGCTGGAAATGAGTTTATATGGCTTTGTAACACGGATGGCATCTGCAACACCGGGCAGATTTTCGAAATGCGCGGGGTCAACCGCGCCGCGGTTTCCCGTGATACCAATTGCGGTGCGGGTCTCGCCGGGCATGACATGTCCGCGAAAACCTAGTTTTTCGATTACTTCGATGACCCGGGCAATATCATTCCCTGAGGCATCCGGCTTCATTACGATTAACATAGCAATTTCCCGTAAAATCTAAACAAAATAAAAACTCTAAAATGACCGAAGGCTATTTGCAACCTTTCGGAACAAGATTTCTGACAAAGTTTTCGACACGTGCGGGTAAGTCCTTCAGTCCCGTAGAACGCTCGATTTCCGCCACGATTGCCGAACCGACTACCGCAGCATCGGCATAACGCCATACGTCGCATATCTGTTCAGGTGTCGAAATTCCAAAACCTACGGCTATCGGTAAATCCGTGTAAAGACGTGCACGTCGTACAAGATCCTCTGCCGCCGTTGCGCTTTCAATTCGTGCTCCCGTGACGCCTGTACGCGAAACTGCATAAATAAAACCACTGGAAATACTGCAGATTGTTTGTAAACGGGCATCTGTCGTTGTCGGTGCGATGAGTGAAATAAAATCCAGGTTATGCTTGCGAAATTCATCCGCAAGCCGGGCCGCTTCGCCATCAATTGCATCAGTTACAAGAACGGCATCCGCACCCGCATCTGCTGAATCGGCTGCAATTTCTGACAAGCCATAGGCAAGCAGTGGGTTGAGGTAGCTGAACAGCACAATGGGTATATCCGACCGGTTTCGGAATACACGCACAATTTCCAAAATCGTCGGTAAATCAGTACCTGATTCCCGTGCTCTCTTTGACGACGCCTGAATTGTCGGCCCATCAGCCATAGGATCGGAAAAAGGAACGCCAAGTTCAATAATGTCTGCGCCACATTTTGCAAGGATTCCGAGTATCTCGAGACACACTTGCGGATCAGGATCTCCGGCAGAAATAAACGGAATAAAGCCGCCGCGATGTTCAGATCTAATGGCCTCGAATGCCTTTGCGATATTGCTCATCTCTGACAGCCTCCTGCATGTGAAGAGTCGGATTTTCGATTTTCCATTGCCGGTAAGACCGAAATATCCTTGTCGCCTCTGCCTGATAGATTGACAATAATAAAACTGTCCTTCGGCCTTTTTGCGGCCAATTTCAGTGCAAAAGCCACAGCATGTGCCGACTCGAGAGCCGGAATGATCCCTTCTGTATCGGATAAAGCCAGAAATGCTTTTAGTGCCTCTTCGTCCGTGACCGAAGTATATTCTACGCGTCCAAGATCTTTCAGATATGAGTGCTCGGGGCCAACTGAAGCATAATCCAGTCCTGCCGAAATGGAATGAGTATTGGCGATTTGGCCGTTCTTATCTTGCAAAACGTAGCTTCTCGTTCCCTGGAGCACACCGATCGTTCCGCCTTGAAATCTGGATGCATGGTTACCGAGTGAATTACCGGTGCCGCCGGCCTCTACGCCGAAAATTTCAACCGATTCGTCATTCAGGAAAGCACTGAAAAGCCCTATTGCATTAGATCCTCCGCCGACGCAGGCAACTATCGCACCGGGCAGCCTTCCTTCTTTATCAATGGCCTGAATACGAGCTTCGCGGCCTATGACGCTTTGGAATTCACGTACCATCAGCGGATATGGATGCGGTCCTAGGGCAGAACCAAGCAGGTAATAGGTGTTACGGACATTAGTAACCCAGTCACGCAAGGCTTCATTTATGGCATCCTTCAATGTCTTTGAACCGGATTCAACTGCTCTGACCTCAGCGCCGAGCAATTTCATACGATAGACATTCGGCTCTTGTCTTCGAATATCCTCGCTGCCCATATAAATCACACAGGGAAGTCCGAAACGTGCGCAGACAGTTGCCGTTGCTACGCCATGTTGTCCGGCGCCGGTTTCAGCAATGATTCGTTGTTTTCCCATCCGGCGTGCTAAAAGGATCTGCCCAATGCAATTATTTATTTTATGGGCTCCTGTATGATTAAGGTCTTCGCGTTTCAGGTATATTTTTGCTCCGCCAATTTTTTGTGTAAGTCTTTCGGCAAAGTACAACGGCGTCGGGCGGCCGACGAAGTCCTTGAGAAGCGAATCCATTTCGGCAATGAATTGTCTGTCGCCGCGTATCGAGTAGAAGGCCTCGGTTAATTCATCAAGCGGCGCTGCTAAAGTCTCCGGGACGTAACGGCCGCCGTAATTTCCCCAATATCCAAATTTGTCCGGTTCGGTGTCGATCATATTGTTTTTACTGCCTCGATAAATCTTTTCATTGTTTCCAAGTCTTTAATACCGGGTGCTTTTTCGATAGAGCTGCATACATCTACGGCAAAAGGTTTTACGATTTTTATCGCTGCCGCGACGTTTTCAGCTCTTAAACCGCCGGCGAGGAATAATCGTTTTGTCCCGGCAGAGATTTTCTGCGCAAACGTCCAGTCAATCGTTTTCCCCGTACCGCCAAATTCTTTTTCGGTGAAAGCATCCAATAAAACATCGACATTGTCCGGCATCTTAATAGAAGCCGGATCGTCGTCCGGCTTTATCCGGTAAGCTTTTATAACGGGTATATTCAATTTCACTGCAATATCTGCTGCCAGGTCTGCCGATTCATCGCCGTGTAGCTGAATGCCATGAAGCGGTATCTCACGGATGGCTTCGCCAATCAATTCCAACTCTTCGTTAACGAAAACTCCGATTATTTTCGCAGGCCCGCTAAAATTACGGACAATTTCTTTAGCAGCAGAAAAATTCAGATAACGCGGGCTTTTCGAATAAAAATTCAATCCGATGTAATCCGCGCCTAATCTTACGGCTGCAAACGCATCCTCTGAATTTGTGATACCGCATATTTTGACTCTGACGTTTGCCATAGATTAATCCTGATTTCGGATATTGCCCGACGCATTTTCTATAAACGACTTCAGTACATTTTCCGGTTCTGCAGAGCGCATAAATGCTTCTCCGATCAGGAAACTCTGATACCCGAGTGCCCTAAGTTCCAGTATATCTTCAGGCAAGGCAATGCCACTCTCCGCAACCATTACGACTGATGACGGGCGATTCTTTATCAACCTGCGTGAAACATCGAGTGATACTTCGAAGGTTCGCAAATCACGGTTATTTACTCCTATGATTCTGGCTCCGGAGTCAATTGCTGATTTCATTTCTTCCTCGTTGTGGACTTCGACAACAGAATCAATACCAAGCGTCTCGCCGGCTTCACGAAATTTCAGAAGTTTTTCGGTTGGTAGTAATGCGGCGATCAGTAGGATCGCATTCGCTCCTGCCGCTGCAGATTCATATATCTGCATTTCATCAATAATAAAATCTTTTCTCAGTACCGGCAGATTTGTTGCCTTGCGTACAGCAATCAGATCAGAAAGGGAGCCCGAGAAATAGTCCTCCTCGGTTAAAACCGAGATGGCTGCTGCTCCCGCATTTTCATAGGCAATTGCCGCATTTTCCGGCAGCAAATCTTTGTTTATGGTTCCTTTAGACGGCGAAGCGCGTTTGAATTCGGCAATAATGCCCGAACGGGCAGGGTCAGTTATGGAATTATAAAAAGAAGCTGAAACGTGATTATTCAAACTTTGCTCCGTGTTGAAAGCGTTCATGTAAAAAGATTTGTTTGTTGATAATGCCGCAAGCCGTTTGAGCTTTGCTGCAACTATGTTATCCAAAAACGTATGCTTCATATTTCCTCACGGGCAGTGATTTCCAGTAATTTTTTCTTTGCCGCTCCGCTGTGAATTGTGTTTTCTGCGAGCGAATATGAGGAGCGCAGGCTGCTTGTTTTGCCTGTGATAAAAATCACTGCGGCAGCATTAACCAATATCATTTGCTTAGCTGCCTCGATGGATTGTTCTGTCGTATTATCCTCGCAAAGTGCGGCTTCTATAATCTTTGCACTTTCTGCAGGCCCTGATACTGCGGGTAGAAAACCATTATTATCAATGACACCGAAATCCGCCGGCGTAATTTCAAAATGCTTAATTCCGGTAGTGGTTACCTCGAATACATCAGTCGGCTCACAGAATGAGATTTCGTCATAACTGTCAGCGGAATTTACAACCCAGCAGCGCTGGGCGCCGAGCAGGAAAAGAGCTTTGGCTATTTTTTCAGCCGTTGAAAGATTTCGGGCTCCAATCACCTGAAATTGCGGACTCGCCGGATTACAAAGCGGCCCGACACAATTGAAGATGGTAGGAAAACCGAGCGATTTACGTACCTTTGCAAGGGTTGGTGATAGTCTGTGAAAATATGGTGCCGCAAGAAATACAATCGAATGTGCCTTCAATTTTTCTTCGGCATCGGAAGGAGTAGTCGGAATATTTATTCCCAGATGTTCCAATACGTCAATGCTGCCTGATTTGCTGGTAGCAGCCCTGTTACCATGCTTTGCCATGCTTACGCCCGCTGCCGCCGCGACAATGGCTGCGGCTGTCGAAACATTAAATGTTTTTAAGCGGCTTCCTCCGGTGCCAACAATGTCTGCCAACTGCAGACCGGAAGGGGCGTTGACGCGGAGCATACGCGAACGCATTACCGCCGAAATCGCCGCGATTTCAGAAGATTCAATACCTTTGTTATCCCATGCACGAAAGCAATCCGCAATTGCATTCTCGTCAGTTTCATTAATCAGCGCGTCGAGAAGTGATTCGGCCGCGGCTTCATCAATGCATAGATTTCTACGGAATTTTTCGCTGAATTCCGGCAAGCGACTAATCATTATCCGCCTCCAGGCTCTCTGCGATTTCTATTGCCCTAAGCAATGCTTTTGCTTTATTGAGCGTTTCATTATATTCGGCCGTTGGTACTGAATCGGCAACAATCCCTGCGCCTGCCTGAATCCGGGCAACACCATCTGAAATCCGCATTGTCCTTATTGCAATGCAAGTATCCATATTTCCGGCATAATCGAAATAACCCACGGCGCCGGAATAAATACCGCGCGGCGTCGGCTCAAGTTGCGAGATAATCTCGATTGCACTCACTTTGGGAGCACCGGATACGGTACCCGCCGGAAAACAGGCTGCAAAGGCATCAAAACGATCTAAATCCGGACGAATTGTTGCAGAAAGTGAACTCACAAGATGCTGGACGTGCGAGTATTTTTCGACAGTCATAAGTTTTTCGACCATGACGCTTCCGAAACGTGCAACGCGCCCAAGGTCATTACGGCCGAGATCTACGAGCATGAGATGTTCGGAAACTTCTTTTTCGTCGGACAGCATTTCCTCTGCGAGACGTTCATCGGCAATTTGATCCGAGCTCCGCGGCCGTGTCCCTGCAATTGGACGATAACAAAGCTTGCCGTTGCGTAAACGTACCAGCATCTCCGGAGAGGCTCCCACAACGGCTGAATTTTTATTTGTAATCAAAAACATATAGGGCGAAGGGTTGAGCGAGCGAATTGCACGATAAATGGATACCGGCGAAGCCGCGGTGCGTTTTGTAAAACATTGAGATAGCACCACTTGATACGCATCACCTGAAAATATGGCTTCTTTTATTTTGTTTACCGCTGCGAGAAAATCATCTCGCTCCCAGTTGGAAACAACCCGGTTCTCACTGACCGGTATTTTTGCGTTTCTGACAAGTTGAATCTGGCGAAGCTCAAGGATTTTTCGGGTCTCACGATTTTTGGCATGAGCTTCCTGTAGTGCATGGCGAAGAGCGGCCTCATCTTGTCCGATTTCATCGCGAAAAATAAGAGAAATAATTTTGATTTCCTGACGGATATGATCAAAAGCAACAATGGAACGAAAGAAAAGCAATGTGCATATATCATCTCCGGGAGGAAGATGTTTTAAAAGAGACGGTTCAAACCAGCCGGCACAGGAGAAATTGAACATGGCTACGGCCCCGCCTGTAAAACCGGGAAGTGAATTGTTTTCTACTAAACGAAAGCGCCCGAAATGTTCCCTCAAATATTCCATCGGAGACATTTCTATTTCTCTAAAATTGGCATTTTCTATAATCTGAGTTGTTTGCGCATTGCCACGGATGATAGTGTGCGGACCTGCACCGATAAACGAATATCTGCCTAGAGATTCGCCACCCTCTACAGATTCGAAAAGAAACGCCGTGTCGTGACCCTCCGCGAGTTTCAAATAAACGGCAAGTGGCGTAAGCAAATCCGCAGGCATAGTCTCAATTACCGGAAAAACGTTGCCGTACTTATCGGAAGTGATAAATTCTTCAAAATTGCTCATATCAAAAATAAAAATGCCGCTTTTTCGGAAGCGGCATTTTGCTGGTTCGGTAATCCGGTAAATCCTGGATCAGAAATATCTAAGGTTTCTCTCGAACAGACAAAGTGTCGCATACACGCCATACCAACGCCAACCGGATTCGGTTCGCCAAAGAATGTTTGGATGTATGCGGAAAATTGTCATTGGATAAAGAATTAACAAATCCAATGGTGATCTGTCAATTCGGTTTGGCTGTGCAGGTTTAGAAAACATTACATTTTTTCCGGAACTTCGATGCCCATGATTGCCAGTGCCTGAGTCAGAGCTTTTCTGGTCCGGTCAGCCACTTCGATCAAAACAGAGCGTTTAACCATATCCGGCTCCGCAATAATCTTATGGTGATGGTAAAAAAGGTTGAAAGCCTTGGCAAGATTGAAGGTGTATTTGGCCAAAATGGCAGGTTCGGCTTGCGCGGCTGCGGCAAGAACCGTTTCTTCCAGCCGGCAGGCAAGCATCAGAAGACTCCAGATTTCCGCTGCCGGGTCAGAGTCGAAAACCCTGTTTACTGCTTCGAAATCAAGCAGATAGTTTTCAACTTCAACTGTCCCGGTGGATTGGGTTTCAGCAAGTTTGCGAAATATCGAATTAGCTCGTACGGCAGAATACTGGCAGAAACATCCCGTTTCACCTTCAAACGAAAGCGCTTCTTTGAAGTCAAAAACAATTACCGTGTTTCGTGTAAATTTGAGCAGAAAATATCTGAGAGCACCTACAGCAATCTGATGTGCAATAAGTTTCTTTTCCGTTAAGGGCATTTCTGCGTGACGTGATTCAACTTCTGCTAAAGCGTTTTGTTCAAGCCGGGTAATCAAATCATCAGCTTTGACCCCGAGCCCTTTGCGGCCGCTCATTTCTACAAACGGACGCTTTCTATCTTCTTCTGAAAGAGAAAATCCGAGCTCTTCTGCTGCGGCGGAAGAAAGCGCCACCATTTCATAAGCAAGGTGAATGCTGGCTTCCGGTCCGCGTTTAGGATCAATCGCAGCCACACCCTTTCGGACAACTTCCTGCGGATATGATTGCCTGGAATCTATGACATTGTAAATTGTTTCTCCGTGACCGAATTCCGGCGCATCCGTTTCGTCAGCATTTGCATCTGCGGTAGTAATCCAGACTATCCGGCCATCAGGATATTTGTAAAACTTGCGGTAATGAAAATCCAGACCCAGAATGCCTAGTTTCCACATTTGATAAGCAATATCCTTTCCGGTATAAGTGACTGTGCCGTTTGATCTTACGAGAATCTTGTCTGCTTCATGTTCAGCAGAGCTTTCATGTGATTCAAAAGGCATAACCCAGCAACCGGCGTTTTTTCCCTCAGTCTCGAAACGGATAACACCCAGCTCTTTCATTCGCCCGAAAGCCCGGTCCCAGAAATGCAGATGCAAAATTTCAGATTCACGCGGCAACAGATCATATTCTATCGAGAGCCGTTCCATTGTCCGAAGGATGCACTCGACGTTTCTCGTTGCAACATAATCAGCAAGTTCAGCCGTCGGATTATTGCTTTCTTCGATTGCGTGCAAAACCTCTACGCGTTTTTCATTTAAACCCGGATCTGCCGCGTAGGCCTGGCCAACCTTTGTATATAAATCCCAGCAGAAGTAATCGAAGCTTATCCCTTCTTGGGAAAGCTTTTCGTCGAGAGCCATGACGGCATCCAGATCCATCTTTTCCAGATAAATAAACCCGACAACAACATCTGCGACCTGAACGCCCGTATTGTCAATATAGTTTTGCACTTCGACCCGGCGGCCAATGGCGCGGAGTATGCGCGCGAAGGTATCCCCCAGTACGGAATTGCGTACGTGTCCGATATGAGCAGCTTTGTTTGGATTAACAGAAGTATGTTCTACACAGGCTTTCGGACCATTTGCTGAATCTAGTTGCGGCAACAACGGTGTTTTTCTGCTATTGGCAAGGAAACCCGCACGATCCAGAAAAACGTTCAGGTAACCGGCACCTGCGACTTCCGTACGGGATACAAAATCGAGTTTTTGTAACTCTGAACCGATTGTTTCTGCAATTGTGCGAGGGTTTTGCTTTTCTCCGGTTGCCTGTTTTATTCGTTTTGCCAATTCAAATGCAATAGGAAATGCAATATCTCCTAAGTCAGGCTTTGGTGGAATCTCAGCAGCTATTGAATCAATTTCTATGCCGAAAATACTGCTTGCTGTCGTGCGAATCGAATCCTGTATTTTCCCTCTGATTTCAGAAAGAAGCATATTAATACTCAAAATAAATTTTAATTTAGAAAAATTAGTTACAGCCTTTCTGACGGCTGAAAAGGGAAATTATACGCGTCCAAAGCGAGGTTTACCAATTGATCGGTGATTATTTACCCAAACCTTGGATTTGGATTTTATAAAAGCCGGGCAATCAAGTTAAACTTTTAAGGCAATGAAGATACTTTATTTTGATTGTTTCTCGGGTGTTTCGGGCAACATGATACTTGGCGCGCTTATTGCGGCGGGTGTAGATCCCGAATCATTAAAAAGAGACTTGAAAAAGCTCGAATTACCGGATTTCGACTTAGTTGCAGAACGAACCAAGCGCTCAGGTATTGCGGGTATTCATGTTTCTGTCAGCGTCCCGGATGAAAAAAAGCACAGGCATTTGCCCGAAATTGAAAGAATTATTGACAGCGGCGACCTACAAACATCCGTAAAGGAACGTGCTAAGAAAATTTTTCGGCGTCTGGCATCGGCAGAAGCCTCAGTCCATGGAGTTACGGTTGAAAAGGTACATTTTCACGAAGTCGGGGCGCTTGATGCGATTGTGGATATCGTTGGCTCTTCGATTGCAATTGAGATGATAAAGCCCGACATGATTATTTCCTCTGCGATAAATGTCGGGTCCGGCAGCATTAACATTGATCATGGTTATTTTCCTGTACCTCCGCCCGCGGTTGTAGAACTGGCTCGACAGGTTCCGATATTTTCAGATGGTCCGGAAGCAGAGCTTGCCACACCAACAGGAATGGCGATAATTACTACTCTGACAAATAGTTACGGGCCATTACCTAAGATAAAACTTGAATCAATTGGATATGGCGCCGGTACTAAGGACCTTAATGGTTTTCCAAATGTTCTGCGTGTGCTATCAGGTGAATGTCGAACTTCGGAGGTTGAGGAAAAGATAGAGCATCTTGTGTTACTGGAGTCAAATATTGATGACCTTTCGCCCCAGGTACTGGGTCTGATAATGGATCGGGCTTTTGCCGCAGGTGCTCTGGATTGCTGGTTTACGCCTGTTCAGATGAAAAAGAATCGCCCTGCAGTTGCTGTTTCAATTCTTTCAAAGCCACAGGATGAAATCATTTTGCGCGATTTACTTTATAAAGAAACAACCACTATTGGTATACGCCGAAGTGTCGTTGAAAGGCATTCGCTTGGACGCTCCGTAATTGAAGTAGAAACGGATTTCGGGTCAATTCGGGTCAAAAAGGCAATTTTGAAGGGAGAAACGGTCAATTTGCATCCCGAATTTGAAGATGTACGCCGGGCTGCCGAAATTTCCGGAGCGGACTTCACGGCAATTGCTGAAGAAGCGGTAAGAAAGGCTGCCGGTAGTAAATGAATGTGATCCGCAATTTTTTTAAATCATTTTCAGACGAATCAAGACGGCGCAGAGCTGAAATTTTCAGAAATTCGTTCAAGATCGGTCCCGATACCAAAATTCTGGATCTGGGCTCAGAGGACGGCTCGGCCATTGCCTCTTTGCTGGATACAACTTCTGTCAGGAGTGAAAATGTCTGGATTGCGGATATAGACCAAAATGCTGTCAGAACCGGAGCCGCACGTTATGGTTTTAACCCTGTTGTGCTGCAGGAATTTGAAGCTTTGCCATTTGAAAATAATTTTTTCGACGTTGTTTATTGTTCATCGGTAATCGAACATGTAACGGTCCCTAAAAGCGAAGTCTGGAGAATTCGGAAAACTTCGGAATTCAGGAGCCGTTCCTTACGGTCCCAAACTTTTTTTGCAAATGAAATTATCCGCGTCGGGAAAAGTTATTTTGTACAATCTCCAAATCGTTTTTTTCCTATAGAAAGTCATACATGGCTGCCTTTTTTGGGGTATTTTCCGCGACCTTTTTTAATTGCAGCCATGAGATTGGCAAATATTGTATGGGTCAAGAAATCAATTCCGGATTTTAACCTTTTGAATAGGGCGGAAATGCAAAAATTGTTTCCTGACGCTAGAATCGAAATTGAACGACGATTTGGAATTGCAAAATCGTTGATGGCCATAAAAATAAATTGATAGCTGTGAGGAGTGCCGGTTTGTCCGAATCCAGGAAAATAGATAAAGAAAAAATAGCCGCCGGAGTTCGCCTGATAATAGAGGGAATCGGTGAGGATCCGGACCGTGATGGTCTGAAAAGAACGCCGGAGCGCGTTGCCGATTTTTATGCCGAACTTACCGAAGGAATGTGGCAGGATGCACGCGAGCATATATTGCCGCTTCCCGGTGATTCCCATGATGAGATGGTATTGGTCAAAGATATTGCCATTGCCTCTGTCTGTGAGCATCACCTGGCACCTTTTGTAGGAAAATGTCACATCGCATATATACCAAGCGGCGGAAGAATAGTTGGTTTGTCAAAGCTGGCTAGAATTGCCGAGATTTACTCCAGACGTCTGCAGGTTCAGGAGAGGCTTACTCAACAAATTGCAAACACGCTTTTCGAGGAACTTCAGCCGGTTGGCGTGATGGTAGTTGTCGAGGCGGAGCATACCTGCATGACGCTTCGCGGTGTAAAAAAACCGGGAGCGATGACAATTACTTCTGCGGTACTTGGTGGTTTTAGACGGGATCCAAGAACCAGAGCCGAAGCGATGGCGTTGATAAAGGGTTAGAAGTGATTTAATCAATTACTTTAAATGTTTGAGGTCAGACAATTAATGAGGAACTTTAACTTTAGAGCCGCGGCTGCGGTTGTTTTTTGTCTTTATATTTTTGCTCATACGGCCGCAGCACAGCCTTTTGCTCGTTTTTTTGACCCTGAAAAGATGCGTGAGCGGGTTAAAAAACTCTCTGCCGATGAAATGCAGGGTCGCGGTCCCGGAAATGCAGGCGGAAAGCTTGCTGCAGAGTATATCGCGGAACAACTCAAATTGGTTGGAGCTTTGCCCGGCAATGACAAAAGTTATTTTCAAAATGTCCGCCTCGTTGGCGTAAAGGCTGATCCGGCCACGAGATTGCTTGCTTCGGCCAATGGCCGGAATGAGGAATTTTTTTTCGGTGACGATTTTGTTGCAACAACAGGGGAGCAGAAAGCTCATACTTCTCTGGATTCTGAACTGGTTTTCGTTGGTTACGGTATAGACGCCCCGCAGTACAGGTGGAACGACTACACGGGTAATTCGGACGATTATCGCGGCAAGGTGCTCCTGATTATGGTAAACGATCCACCTGCGACGGATTCCGAGCCGGATCTGTTTGGTGGAAAAGCCCTAACATATTATGGGCGGTGGACTTATAAGTATGAGGAAGCGGCACGACGGGGAGCGGCTGGAGTCATCCTGATTCACACGAATGAATCGGCCGGCTATGGCTGGAATGTAGTTCGGACATCGAACGGCAATTGGCGTTACGAGATTGCACGGTTGCCGATGGATAAAACGCCGTTTTTAAAGATTAAAGCCTGGATGACTTTTGACGGCGTCCATCGTCTTTTAGGAATGGCAGGCCTCTCAGCCGATGAACTTACAGCGGCGGCAAAAAAACGCGGATTCAAACCTGTCAGGACCGGTATCAGAGTCAAACTTGATTTAAAAAGCGACCTGGTGAATCTCGAATCGCCAAACGTTGTGGCAATGATACCGGGTAAAGATAAACTGCTTCGCGGAGAATATGTAGTTTACAGCGCACATTGGGATCATCTTGGCATCGGTGAGCCTGATGCGGGCGGCGACCGTATTTATAACGGAGCCTATGACAATGCTTCCGGCGTTGCTGCCGTGATTGGTATTGCCGAGGCATTACAGAAAATGCCTGTTTCGATGAGGCCAATGCGGTCCAGCTACTTTCTTTTCCCGACGGCCGAGGAACAGGGATTGCTCGGAGCTGAGTATTTTGCTGCCAATCCGCTTATCCCACCTGCGAAAATTGCAGCAAATGTAAATATCGACGGAGTTAATTTTTTCGGCATCACACGTGATTTTTCGGCACTTGGAGCTGAACGTTCCTCATTGGATAAATTGATTCAATCCGTCGCGGATGAGCGCAATCTACGGCTGGAAGGAGACATGTATCCCGAACAGGGTTTCTTTTTCCGTTCCGACCATTTCCCATTTGCTAAAATCGGGGTTCCGGCTGTTTCTTTGAGACACGGAGACGATTTTGTCCAGCCTCTTGAAGGTACTGCTCTGGAATTTTTCAGGCAATATACGGCCAAATTCTATCACCAGCCATCGGATGAATACCACGATTGGTGGAAAATGGACGCAATGATTCAAAATGCCGAAATCGGATTGGCCATCGGAATAAAAGCCGGAAACGCCAAAAGGTTTCCACGATATAAAACTACGGATGAATTTTACCGGGCTGATCGTCAGCGAATGGGAGGAAGATAAGCCGGCGAATTAATCAATCACGGCCAAACACTGCTGCTGATGAAAAAAAAGTTTTACATAACAACTCCGATCTATTATGCAAACAGCCTTCCGCATCTGGGCCATCTTTACACAACGGTTGTTGCTGATACCGTTCACAGGTTTAAGGAGCAGCGCGGTTACGACGTGCTTTTCCTAACCGGCACCGATGAACACGGTATCAACATACAACGTGCCGCAGAGCATTCCGGCCGCACACCTAAAGAACAGGTGGATTTTATCACTGCCGAGCTGAAGCGGATGTTTAGTGATTTCAGGTTGGACACCGCATCCGGCGGCTATGATATTTTTATGCGGACGAGCGAACCATTCCACTATCGAGGAGCAAGCGAATTTTGGCGTAGGATTGCAGCCGGAAGGACGCCGCGCGGACGTGAGAATATTTATAAAGGTTACTACGAAGGCTGGTTTTGCGCTCCCTGCGCATCATTTAAATTTGAGGATGAATTTTATGTCCCGGAAGGCTCAGAAACGCCACTTTGCCGAATCCACGAACGCCCTTTGGACAAAGTGTCGGAAGAGAGTTATTTTTTTCGGCTTTCGGATTATGAAGAATTTCTTATTCAATTGATTGATGAGAATCCGGGTCTGATTAGGCCGGAAGTGAGGAGAAATGAGACGCTTGCCTTCATCAGACGAGGGCTTCAGGATCTGTCAATAAGCCGTTTACGTGAAAGCGTTTCCTGGGGCATACCGGTTCCGGGCGATGAAAAGCACGTGATGTATGTCTGGCTTGATGCACTTTCCAATTATATTACCGCGCTTGGTTTCGGCAGCGACGACGAAACCCGATTTAAGGATTACTGGCCGCATGCCGTTCATCTGGTTGGAAAGGATATCCTCCGTTTTCATACGGTTTACTGGTTTTCCTTTCTGACGGCCGCCGGAATTACGCTCCCGCAAATGGTTTATGCACACGGTATGTGGCTTGATGCCGAAGGCCGCAAAATGGGTAAGACTCTGGGAAATGTAATTGAGATAGATGTTTTGCATCGTCTGTTTCCGGTTGAATCCATCAGGTATTTTTTGCTTCGGGAAATGGTTTTTGGCCAGGACGGAAAGTTCGGATATGAGAATCTGGTAGAGCGTGTAAATGCAGACCTGGCCGGAGGTCTTGGGAATCTTTTCAGCCGCACGATTTCGATGATTGCCAAATATCGAAACGGCCGTATTCCCGATGGCAAAATAAGTGAAGAAAATTATATAAAAGCACGTCGTGTACAGATTGACCCGGACGGCGTAGATTTGGTTTCCGCGCTTGCATTTGCACGTGATGAATTCGTTCGCAGATTCGAAAATTATGATTTCAGCGGCGCCATCGAGGCAGCCTGGGGCATAATTGCACGAACGGATAAAATGATTTCAGACTCGAAACCCTGGGAACTTGCAAAAGATCCGGAAAAGGCAGAGGTCCTGAGCGCGGTTCTATATCGCTCCGCTGAAGTGCTCAGATGGCTTTCGGTGATGCTGTCACCCGTTATGCCGGATTCTATGTGTCAGATGTATTCCCGGCTTGGATGTAAAGGAAAGCCCTACGAAATTGATCCGGCAGATTTGGTATGGGGCGGGCTGGTTGCCGAAGCTGAGATTGGCGACACCATTGCACTTTTCCCGCGTCTGGACCGAGAAAAAATTATGGAAGAAATAAAACAAAATCAAATTCAGCAGAAAAGTCCCGTAAATGAAAACAAAGTTGCGGATAAAGAAGAAAATAAACAGCCGTCGGATGCTGACTTTATTACAATCGACGATTTTGCGAGTGTCGAGTTGCGGGTAGGTGAAATTCTTGTGGCTGAACGAGTTCCGAATGCGGATAAACTCCTGAGATTTGAAATAGACCTCGGTGAAGGAAAGCCGCGTCAGATATTGGCAGGACTTGCGGAATACTATGATCCGCAAACGTTAATCGGGCGTAAGGTTGCAGTCGTTGCCAATCTGAAGCCCAGAAAGATGCGCGGTCTCGAATCGCAAGGTATGATACTTGCCGCTTCTTTTGGTGATGGCGATAAACCCGCAATTGCCACATTCACGGAAGATGTTCGAAATGGCGCAAGGTTAAAATGATTCTGGTAGATTCGCATTGTCATATTGACGGCGATGCCTTTGATGAAGACCGTGACGAGGTTGTAGAAAGGGCCCGGCAAGCAGGCGTCAGAGCGATGCTGAACGTCGGGACCGGCGACCCTCACAGCGATGATTTTCGCCGGGCCGTAGCCGTCGCTGAACGATACGATTGTGTCTATGCCGCCGTCGGTGTTCATCCGCACGATGCAAAACTATACGACGACGCTGCGGAGGAGCATCTGACTTCGCTCGTTAAGTCGTCAAATAAAGTTATCGCCTGGGGAGAAATCGGGCTGGATTATTATTATGATCACAGCCCGGGACATATACAGCGCGAGGTATTTCTGAGGCAGATAAAAGTTGCACGGCGGCTTGGACTTCCAATAATTGTGCATAGTCGGGATGCCGATGAAGATACGACAGAAATTCTTGAATCGGAATATTCCGTTGCGTCTGATAATAAAAGCGGCGGCCTTCCCATCGGCGTCTTACATTGTTTTGGCGGATCTCCGGAAATGGCAAAAAAATTGACACGGATCGGTTTTAAGGTTTCATTCGCCGGTAATGTTACCTTCAAAAAGGCTGAAAACTTACGTCAGGCAGCCCTGAGTGTTCCGCTGAATTCACTTTTGGTAGAAACAGATTGTCCTTACCTTACTCCGGAACCTTTTCGCGGAAAACGCAATGAGCCTTCCTACGTCGTTAACACCGCAAAATTTTTAGCAGGTTTATATGGCGTGGAAATTGCGGAAATTGCCTGTCAGACCACTAAAAACTTTATGGATTTATTTGGAGTTGATTTAACGAGTTTGGAGAACATTTGATTACTTTTTCAAATATTGAACAAAATTATTCCCGGTAATTGATTATGGCTAAGGAAAATTCATTTGATATTGTTTCAAAAACTGATTTTGCAGAAGTGACAAATGCGATTAACCAGACAATGAAAGAGGTTTCGCAACGCTTTGATTTCAAGGGCAGTAAGGCTTCGGTCGAACTAACCGGTAAAGATTTGTTACTCACGGCGGAGGACGAGACGCGGCTCAGGAACATGAACGATATTTTGCAATCGAAGCTGGTCAAGCGCGGAGTATCCCTGAAGGCCCTCGATTATCAGAAAATCGAACCTGCAGCGGGAGGAACTGTCCGGCAAGTAGTCAAGGTACAGCAGGGAATACCGGTAGAAAAAGGAAAAGAAATCGTAAAGTTTATAAAAGAAATGAAGTTTAAGGTTCAGGCCTCGATTCAGGGAGAGACCGTAAGGGTATCAGGTAAAGACCGGGATACTTTGCAGGAAGTTATTGCCGCATTGAAAGCCAGGGATTTTGGCATCGATATGAAATTCGACAATTATCGCTCAAATTGACATCAAAACAAGGCGATGAATCCATTTGCCGTTCAGAAAAAAGAACTAATCACGAAATCGGCCGCGCGCGAAGTTTTTAACCTTATCGCGAGGGAACTTCAACTTGTTGAAGAGGAATTCGAACGCCAGGCGGCTTCCAATATCCAGGTAATTGATTATCTCGGAGGCTATCTTCGTGAATCCGGTGGAAAACGCGTCCGTCCGGCCTTGCTGATACTTTCCGCATATGCTGCAGGCGGAAATGGCTCCGAACCAAACGTAATTCGGATGGCAACCGTAATGGAAATGCTTCATACGGCTACGCTTGTCCACGATGACATTATAGATAATGCCGGTGTTCGTCGCAGCCGACAGTCTGTCAATGCCAAATTCGGAAATCAGGCAGCGGTTTTGATGGGTGATTGGCTTTATATGTCGGCATTTGAGACATCACTTGCCGAACGTTCGCTTGCAATTTTGGATATTTTGACGCGGTTAACAAGAAAAATGACCGAGGGAGAGTTGATCCAACTTACCTTGCTGGGAAAATCCAATATTTCTGAAGAAGAATATTTTGATATAGTCAAGAGAAAAACTGCGTATCTTTTCTCAGGCTGCTGTGAAATAGGAGGGATACTAGGTAACGCAAGTCATAGAAAACAAATGGCTTTGCGAGAATATGGAATAAATCTGGGGATTGCATTTCAGATTGCTGACGATCTGTTGGATTTCACTGCCGATGCGGAAAAAATCGGTAAAGCGACGGGAGCAGACCTGATCGAAGGCAAGGTGACTCTGCCATTGATCAAGCTTTTGCAGAAAGAAGCCGGCTTGCGTCCGATAATAGAAGGCGTCATGTATGACGGCAATTATGATGAAAAATCCCGTGAAACCATTGGTGATGCGATTTCAGATTACAAAATAATCCCGCAAATTAAAGAAATAGCGGCCAGTTACGCCGATGCGGCAATAAAAAATCTTGAAATTTTCGAGAAAACCGAGTATCGTGAAGCGATGGTCGGAATTCCCGGCTTCGTGGTTGAACGCGAAAATTGACCAATTTTCATTAATTTTTCGTCCTCTTAAGACACCAGTCCCGGCTTTATGATTAACGACCAACTCATCGCAACGTTAGAAAAAAGCCTGCGCGAAACGCGAAACGCACAGCATAGGCTGATGGCAAGGTTGCGCGAGGTAGAACTGGAGGCGCAGAGGCTTCGCGAGGAGATTCAGGCTCTTGAAAACAGCGCGGCACAGACAGAATCGGCAATCGACAGTCTTCTTGTCAACCTGCGTTCGGGTAATAGTATTTTTGGTAATTCCAACGCCGGAAGTAATACTGAGCGTCCCTTATCGCACAATTCCGCATCAGAAAGTGAATACGGTTTTTTTACAGGTCCCGCTGGTTCCCAAGCGGATTCCAGGCCGCCCTCGAATGTTTCGGTTTTCAGCCGAAAACGTGTAGTTCCTACTCGTGGAAATAACATTGCTCCCGTCAGTAACCGATTTGCTGACCGTACGATTACACAGGCTTGTGCATTGCTTCTGCGTGAAGCCGGCCGCCCACTGCATGTCAATGAACTTTATAACCTTTTAGTTGCCGGCGGTATGGAATTCAAAGGCAATAATCCCACAATTTCGGTAGCCGTTTCACTTAATCGAAACCGTAAATTCAGAAAAGTCGGGCCAGGAACCTTCGACCTTACAATCCGCGAGGCTACCCGAGCCGCGTCCTGATAAGCTATTTTGTTCTGCAAATGGACTTTTGAACCCCGTTTCATATAGAATACGGGCAATTTAATTTTACTATGCACTCAAGAAAAGCCGGGTTAATTGCTTTTGTCGCCTTATTTTTACTGATTCTGTCCTTTGACGCCTTCGGGCAAAAAGTCATGTTGCGATCGAAAATCACACCTAACTGTGGATCCAGTTCGACCTGGAAATTTGCCGATATATACGCAGAAGTCAACATTGCAGTAATGGGGAGCTACAATTGCCGCGGTGCATTTATTTTCGATATTTCCAATCCGGATGCTCCCGTACTTGCTTCCTGGTATAATCCGGGAGCAAGCCAACAATTTCTTGAAGCGATTATTGTCAATGGCCGGGGTTATTTCGGGAGCGGCAACGGCGGCGGCGTCCATATTGTGGATTTGACCAACCCGTATAATCCGCAACTTCTTGGTATTGTAAATTCGTCCAACGGTGGCGGATTTAATTCAATCCACGAGATGATGGTCTATCAGCAGGGCGGTGCAACCTATCTGATAGAAAACTTTAATGGTTTTTCAAGTAAACTATTGAAATTCATTAATGTTACGGTTCCTTCTGCCCCTGTATTCGTCCGCGATCTGAACCCGACAGAAACAACCTGGGTACATGCGATGCACATACGCGGAAACCGGATGATTACTTCCGGATGGGGTTCAAGTTCACAGCGCGGGCGTACGGAAATTTACGATATTTCAAATATTGCCACACAGGCACCGGTTTTACTTGGTTTTATCGAAGACCCGTCCGCAAGTCTTACTAACGGCAACAATATGCACAGCAGTTGGACAAGCGAAGACGGCAGATATCTTTACAGTGCCCGTGAAGTTACAAACAGCAATGGCCCGAGCCCCGGAGATGTCCGTGTTTACGATATTTCAAATCCGGCCACGCCGCTGCTTGTCAACCGGATGTCTATGAGCGACCTTTCATTGAATGCCGTAACGCCGCACAATCCGGTCGTAATGGGAAATAAACTCTACATTTCCTGGTATCAGGCCGGTTTGCAGGTATTTGATATTTCAAACCCGGCTACACCACAGCGTATCGGACAATACGATACTTTCGAATCAACTTTCCGCCCGCCCTATCCTGAGAAATTCTCAGTAATTGACGATCCATGGGATATGGTCTGCGGCAGTCCCAATTTACAAAATCTTCTGCCAACGACTTATGACGGCGCCTGGGCAGTTTTTCCGTTTCTCGGCGAGGACAAGGTTCTGGTCGGGGATTTAAACTCCGGCTTGATTGTTCTGGACGTCCGGGGTGCCGGCGTGGCTTCAAAAAATCTCGTTTCCGATTTCGATGGAGATCGGAAAACAGATCTGGCAGTTTTCCGGCCTGCATTTGGTGATTGGGAGTTTATTTCAAGCCAAAACGGCAGTTTGAATGCGGCTCATTGGGGGACAAATGGAGATAAAATTGTCCCCGGTGATTATGACGGGGACGGGCGTACTGATTTTGCCGTCTGGAGACCCTCGACGGGTGTCTGGTGGATAAATCGAAGTAGCGGAGGTGCGGTTGTCGCCCAATTCGGAACAAACGGAGATATTCCCGTACCCGGTGATTATGATGCGGATGGACGCACGGATATTGCGGTTTGGCGGCCGTCCAATGGCGTTTGGTATATAGCCCGCAGCACGCTTGGATTAAGTATTTTTCAATGGGGAATCAACGGAGACAAACCATTTTCTGGTGATTTTGACGGCGACGGCAAGGCGGATGCGGTTATTTGGCGGCCTTCAAACGGTGTTTGGTATGTGATACAAAGCAGTTCATCCATTCCAGTTATTGCGCAATGGGGATTAAATGGTGATAAGCCGGTATTTGGCGATTTTACCGGTGACGGCAAATCGGATTTTGGTATTTACAGGCCATCAAACGGTTATTGGTATATCCTTAACAATAACGGCACGCTGCATTCTATTTTAAAATTCGGAATAAGTGAAGATAATCCGGTACCCGGCGATTACGATGGTGACGGTAAAACGGATATTGCAGTTTTTCGTCCCGGTTCAAACCTTTGGTACGTTATTTTCAGCTCTGATTCATCATTAGGTGTCTGGCAATATGGCCTGAATGGTGACACGCCGGCTCCGGCAGCAGTCAATCCTGAGTAACAGACCTGTCAGTGTTTTTCAAAGGGCTGATGTTTCGCCGTTAGGCTTGACATCAGGCCTTTTGATTTTATTATTGTGCTATGAAACTGCGGCTAATGATTCTGGACGGTTCGCTTGCCGGACGAAATTTCGAACTCGAGAACGGCTTTCTGACAATCGGCCGCAGCGAAAATTGTTCGGTTCGCTTTGACCCTGCAGCCGAGCGAATTGCTTCCAAACAGCATGCTTTTATCGAAGCAAAACCTGACGGTTTTTACATTACAGACAATAACAGCACAAATGGCACTTTTGTAAATGGCACAAAAATAACGGTTGCAAAACTTTCCTCAGGCGACGAAATTCAATTTGGCAGAAACGGTTCACGGGGCCGGGTAGAAATTCTTGCCGCCGAAACACATCAGCGAGATCCGCAGCTATTTCAGAAGGAACAATTACTGGCCGTTGAAAGAGCGGCAGCCACACCAAAAAGTTTTCAGGATTCATTGGCCGGGCTTGGTTTGGGACATCTCGAACCTCCGAAACCACAGCCTCAGGCAAAATCCCATACCGGTCTATATCTGGGCATCGGCGCTGCGGTTCTGCTTTTTATTCCATTGGCTTTAATAGTTGCCGGAATAATGTTCTTAAGCCTTGGCGTTATTCCCGCAATCATCGCAACATTTATTGCCTTTACGCCGGCGGCACTTTATATTCTGCCGCTGATGGGCCTGGACCGTTATGATCCGGAGCCTTTTTGGCTGCTTGCTTTCGCTTTTGCCTGGGGCGCAATAGTAGCTGTTATCGTCTCTTTCATAGTAAACACTCTTTTCGGATCAGCAGTTTACATTGGAACGGGCAGTCCCGGCCTTGCCTCGATTATCAGTGCTGTTGTATCCGCACCGCTTATCGAGGAAGCATCAAAAGGCTTCGGGATTCTGATACTACTCATATTTTTCAGGCGATATTTTGATGACATTCTTGACGGCATTGTCTATGGCGGAGTAATTGCGCTCGGATTTGCCACAGTTGAAAATGTTCTCTACTACGGCGAAGGTCTCAACAGGGCATTTATGCAATATGGCATAACATCTGACGCCGTTATGAGTTTTCTTTTGTTGTTTACTTTAAGGGGTATTCTTTCGCCATTTGCTCATGTAACTTTCACGGCGATGACCGGAATCGGCTGTGGCATTTCCCGTGAATCGCATAAAACGCTTGTCCGCATCATTGCTCCTTTTCTCGGTTATATCGCTGCGGTTATATTACACGGCATCTGGAATGGTTTTGGCATTGTTGCCACGATTCTTTTGGTAAGCCTCGGGCTCGAACCTGCCTGTTCGAGTCTGGGTCTTGGCGGTGAAGAGATAGGGCTTTGTGGATTTTTCACTTTTTACCTGATTTTGGAAGTGCCGCTTTTCCTGATTTTTATTGCTTTTGCTTTTTTCATAATGCGTCGGCAAAGGCGTATCCTCAACGACATGCTTGCGATAGATGTCGCCCGTGGTTTGATTCCCGAAGAGCATCTGAAAATCGCTACATCAGCCATCCGAAGCCCTTTGTGGCTGCTCAAGGGTCTATTCTCAGGCAAATATCTCGTCCGCAGCCGATATCTGCGCGCTGTAGGGAAACTCGGACTCAGCTACTGGCATATACAACGCGCAACTGCAGCGCAGGGTCATACCGGCAGCTTTCAACAAAATCCTGTTTTGCGCGATGAGGTTCTCCGCTGGCGCGATAAAGTATAAAATAGAAGCCGCCTCCAAATAATGAGGCGGCTTTTTGGAAATGGTAGGCCGTGCAGGGATCGAACCTGCGACCCGCGGATTAAGAGTCCGCTGCTCTACCAACTGAGCTAACGACCCATGCGGCAATCAGGAATTATAGCAAGTAAGGTTTTTAATGCGCAAATGGCAAATCCGGAAGCCCGCAAATGTCAATGAATATGACACGATGACCAAAGTTAAAGAATAGTTTCAAAATGAAAGAATGTCCTAAATGCGATCTTTGTTTCGATGATGAAGTTCAGATCTGTCCCTTCGATCAGTCGCAGACGCGATTGTCACTGCCGGGCGGACAACTCATTGCCGAACGCTATTTCCTTGAAAAACGCCTGGGCAAGGGCGCTATGGGGCAAGTCTTTCTTGCACGTGATATTAAATTCGAAACCCGCCGCGTTGCTGTAAAAACAGTTCGGCAGGACATTTTAAGCAGTGATGACCTGCAGGAAGGCGAGGCAATACTGCGTTTTGAACGCGAGGCACAAGCGGCGGCTTCTATCCAGCATCCAAACACCGTAAGCGTAACGGATTTTGGCGAAACGGATGACGGAGTGTTTTTTCTTGTGATGGAATATGTCGAGGGCGAGACGCTTCATCGGCTTCTACGTCGTGAGGGAACACTCTCGGTACGTCGCGCAGTGAACCTATTGCGTCAGATTGCCGATGGCGTTGAGGCTGCACATGAACGCGGAATTTTGCATCGTGATTTGAAACCGGCAAATATTTTTCTGTTGCAAAAGGGAAAAGGAGACGGATTCATAAAGGTTGGCGATTTTGGTTTGGCAAAGATTGTGAACCGCACGGTTACAGATATCAGCAGCAATGCGACGCCATCATCCCGCGGGATAATTGGGACACCGGAATTTATGGCTCCGGAGCAAATGCAGCCTGAAGTTGGGGTTGATGTTCGCGCCGATGTCTATGCAATTGGAACAATTGCATATTTAATGCTCGGAGGCAGAACGCCATTTTCGGGCGACCTGATGCAGTTGGTAATGCAAAAGATAATGAATGAGCCGCCTCCGCTTTCAACCATACGGACAGACATTCCAAAAGAGGTTGAAAGTGTAATAATGAAATCGCTGGCCATCGACCCTGCAAAGCGTCCTCAAACCGTGGGGGAGTTCATCGAACAGCTCGAGGCCGCGGCTGAAAACATCGGAGAGACAAATAAACTTGGACGCTCAAGGCTTGTAATACTTGGTCCGCCGAATGCTGAGGTTTACGTAGATGATGAAAGGCGTGGCAGCATCGGAAGTTCCGGCCGTCTGGTTCTTTCCGATGTCCCGGCCGGCAGGCATTTGCTTCGGGTTTCAAATCCCGGGGATCGGGACGATGAACGCGTGATAGAAATACGTGAAGGAGCATCTGAACAGGTTATCCAGGCTCAACTACGTTCCGTACCCGCATTCGGGTCACAACCTTCGCCTTCTCAGGGCAGTTCGGGAAGCGAAGGAGGTACAAGCACACTTCCGGGCGTAGTTGTCTGCCTCAGATGCGGTTCGCGGTTCGCCGAAGGTGTAAAGTTCTGCGGACGCTGTGGCAACAGGGAGTTTAGATTGATTTCGCCCGGAGCGGAACCTGCTGTCGGCTATAATTGTCCGCGATGCTCCGCTACTCTTACTGCAAACTCAAGATTTTGTGGACGTTGTGGAGCACATATTCCGCAGCAAACCGGAGCAATTCCTGCCCGAAACCTGTCTCCGCTTCAGGCCGAAAGGGTTTGTCCCCGTTGTGGCGGCGTGTTTCCTGCCACTATCCGCTTCTGTGGAAGATGCGGGACAGCTTTGGCATGAAACTTTGGCTCCGAGCCGGACGTTGTTATTATTTTAGCCGTTTAATGAATATAATGTGTCGAGGTCGTTTTTGCTTTTTCTCCCTAAGGAGTCGGAAAAATGAAAATTTGTCCTAAATGCCGAAAGACATATGCGGACGACAATTTAAACTTTTGTCTGGAAGACGGTTCGGTTTTGTCTCTCGCAGACGGTCCGCCACCGACGGTTATGATGTCACAGCAGCCAGTAACATCTTCAGGGCCGGCGAATCAGACTATACAGTCTTCTTTCGGCAATCAGCCTCAATATGCAATTCCGCAAAAGCGTTCTTCTAGAAGCTGGGTCTGGATTATCGGCATTTTTGCCATTTTGGTTTTGCTTTGCGGCGGCGGCGGAATTGCCGGTTTAATCTGGTTGGGAATGCAGCAGGCCGAATCCGGTAACAGCACCGCTAATAAAGCCAATTCCGGACCTGTTTCAAGCAATAAACGGCCTGTAACAACGACCAGCCCTTCAAAATCTGCTCCCGTTGAGCCGCCGGCTTCTGCACCGGAAATCATCGATCTGTCGCTTTGGGTCAAGGATTTTTCGCCTTACGGGACGACTGAAATGGTTGGCGACGAGTTTGTCATGGCATCAAAGCAAAAAGATTATTACTATGCTTTGGTTTCTTCAGAGGATTATTCAACAGATGGAGCCGCAACAACAGTTACTGTCCGAAATCTTGACGGGCGGCCGTCAGAGCTCGGGTACGGCCTTATTTTCAACAGTGCTCCGAAACCTTTGACAAATGATTACGCCTTTTTGATTGATTCGATGAAAAAGCGATACAGGATCGTCCGCCATGAACCCGGAAAAGAGAAACCGATTGTACCCTGGACATCATCGGATGCCATTAATTCCGGGACGGCGGAAAATGTAATTGAGGTACGTGATAAAGGCGACACAATAGAATTTTACATAAACGGCCAAATGATAAAATCAGTCAAGGACCAATATGGTTACGCAAAAGGGGTTCCGGGCCTTTATTCGGGCGACGGAGTGCGGATAGGATTCAAGAAACTGGAGATTCGTAAGTAATCATCCGCTTTTAATGCCCGTTTTATGAAACGATGTCTTAAATGCGGCCGCTTCTATGCCGATGCGGATTTGAACTTTTGCCTCGATGATGGCGAACTGTTAGTCAGGGATTATCCGGACGAAACGGCCGGCGGACTCTTTGATGAACCGCCTACAGCCATTTATGCCGAACCACCGACCGTTTTGAGTGATCCGGCCCGTAAAACCAACCCTGCGATGTGGCCTAATCCGGTGCGGCAACAGACCTCACCTATTTATTCCGCACCTGTTTATCCGACGGGAATTGAGCTTCAAAGAAGACCGGATCAGACAATTGCCGTTACGGCAATGGTTCTTGGAATACTTTCATTGGTTTTCACGTGCTGTTACGGCGGTTTTTGGCTCGGGCTTCCGGCTGTTTTTTTCGGTTTTTGGGGAATAAGACGGGCAGACACTGATCCCGGAAATTATGGCGGAAAATCTTTGGCAATTGCAGGAGTCTTTCTTGGCGTGATTAGTTTTTTAATAAGCGTTGGGCTGATAATCGCCGGTGTATTGGCCAGATAGAGTTGGTTTCATTATAATTTGACTGATGCGTGTAACCTTAAATGTCGTCGCTGGGCCCCAAACCGGACGTACCTTTACATTCGATCAGCACGACACTTTTATGATCGGGCGTAGTGAGGACGCACATTTTTGCCTGCCACACGACCGTTTCTTTTCCCGACATCATTGCCTCATTGAAATCGCGCCGCCGCAGGCATTTATTCGTGATCTGGGGTCAACCAATGGCACATTTGTCAACGGCATACGCATCGAATCTGCTTATTTGAAACACGGCGACCGTATACAGGGCGGCGAAACGGTTCTGGAAGTTCAGGTAATTGGCGACAGGGCAGAAACCACCGGAAACAGACAACATGCAGTTTCCTATGAAACTGAGCCTTCACTGATTACTGTTTCCTGTATAAACTGCAACCTTCCTGCAAAGGCAGAAGCGTCGCGACCCGACGCAAAACTCTCATATCTTTGTGAAAATTGCCGCGAACAACTCAAGAAAAATCCTCAGCCAATACCGAATTATCAAATGATTCGCGTGCTTGGCCAGGGCGGAATGGGCAGCGTTATGCTGGCACGGGCAGTTTCTGACGGCCGCCTTGTTGCAGTCAAGACGCTTTTGCCGGAAGTTGCCGTCAGCGACCAGTCGCTCAAGCGTTTTTTACGGGAAATTGAGGTTGCATCATCTCTCCGTCATCCGAATATCGTAAGTTACATAGAACATGGAACGCATAACGGCATAGTTTATCTTGTAACTGAATACGTTCCGGGTCTGGATGCTTCGAAACTGGCAAAACAGCGCGGTGGCCGGCTGCCCTGGCAGCAGGTAGTAAAAATTATCGAGCAAACACTCGCCGCATTGGATTTTGCACACGGTCTCGGTTTCGTGCACAGAGACATAAAAGAGCAAAATATTTTAGTTGACGGTTCATTTCCAAATTTTGTGGCAAAGCTTACGGATTTCGGATTGTCGAAAAGTTATAAGCAAACCGGCATGAGCGGTGTCACAATGGTGGGTGATGTTGCGGGCACAATAGCTTATATGCCGCCCGAACAGGTGCGTGATTTCAAAGAAGTAAGGCCGCCCGCGGACATTTACGGAATCGGGATGACGGCATACAGTCTTTTGACAGGTGCGCACGCACTGGACATAAGCCCGAACGCAGGTATTTCAGAAACAGTCAAGGCAATTTTTGAAAAGCCGATAATCCCGATTGCCCGCCGCGTACCCGAGGTGCCATTGAAAGTCTCGGCGGTAATTGAAACCGCATTGGCTAAACAAGTCGAACTTCGCTGGCGGACCGCCGGGGAAATGCGCGAAGCCCTTCTACGTGCGGCATCTGAATTTTAACCTCTGTTTTCCTCTAAATCGCCGGTTAAATCTGCCGCCGCAATAAACCCGAAAAATAACCAAAGATGTCTTGCATCTTCAAATGAGCCGACCAGTCCCTGATAGATAAAACTTGTAACAAAGCCGGCAAATAACCAGAATCTGAATGCTGCCTCCGAATCGGCAAGGCCTGAACCTTTAACAGCTCGATTAAATATCGAAACAGTAAGCCAGAAAAATGCCGTGAGACCTGCCAATCCAGATTGTGCCGCAATATTCAGCCATGACTGATGAGCATCGGTCAATAACTGCATCTGCCCTGAGGGAGACTTGAAAAGAACATTAGCAACGGGCAGACCAATGCCGCGTCCGATAACAGGATGCCTTAAAAAAGTATCGGCAGCCTGCTGCCAGGCAAGAAGTCTTTGTGTAGGATCAATTCTGAAATCGTAAAACCTGAAATTATAAGGTGAGGTTTCTATTGGCCAGATTGAGAATGTGGCAGCCGCCAGAAAAATAAAAGCGGCAACTGCCCCCGAAACGACTGCAAAATTTGAGAGCAGAAAATGCCTGAGTTTATAAAGTTCAACGGCCGCATACATTGCAACCAATAGTAAAAATCCGCCAAGTCCAGGCGTAAGAGTGAAGACTGCGGCGACAAGGTGCAGGCAAAAAGAAACTGTAAAAAAACCGTTTCCGATTTTGTTTTTTGCTCGCAGAGCAAAAAGAATAGCAATGCTGACGGTAAAGTAATTACAGAGCATTGCAGGATAGAAATATGTACCCTGCACACGTGGATAATTTCCCGGCGGAAGAGAGCCATAATGGTGCAGAAATTCCTTAATCAGGAAATTATCGGGGATCAAATAAAAGCCTATCGCCGTGAAAGCTGCAATTGTCGCGGCAATTGTCGAAGCAAAAATCCAAATGCGTGCTGCCCCGTAAAGCAAATCGCGTGAGTACAACAAACTTATCGTAATAACCGAAATTGAAGCCAGGTATATGATTCCGGGCAACTTGGTGAAACTAACACCGGCATTTTCGGAAAACGCTGCTGCCAAGGTCAATGCCAGGACATAAGCCGTGACAGGTAAATATAAAGGATCTTTCTGAAGTTTTATTCGTCCGGAAGCTATGGCAGCTCCCGTAAAAATAAAGACAAGCGGAAAAACAAAATCTGAAGGCACTACCCGAAAACCGGCAAAATTGTAGAATGGCCTCATCGTTGCTAACGATGCAACGAATATAAGAAACGCAATTTCGGCCGTGCGCTTCACAATGTTTTCGTTACTTTTGCCAATGATCTCGGAGCGTCCGGATCAAGTCCTTTTTCTTCAGCAAGATAAGCCGCAAATAGTTGTGCAGGTATTATAAATGGAATCGGAGAAAGAAATTCGTCCGAAACCTCAGGCATTGTAATACTTAAGGATGCAAGCGATGCAATCTCCGGATCGTTGGTAATTGCAAAAGAGTCAGCGTGTAAATCACTAAGCCGTCCAAGCAGATCCAAGCTGCTTTTTTTTGTGACTCCGGCCGGTGCAAACATAATCACAGGGAAACGACGCTCTACGACCGCAAGCGGTCCGTGAAAGAAATCCGCAGAAGAGAAGCGTTCGGCGACTACATAGCATGTCTCCATGAGCTTCAACGCAAGCTCATAGGAATTTCCATAATTCATACCGCGCCCAACGACGACGCAATTATCCATAAAGGTATAGCGCGGAACGATGTTGCGAATTTTATCACGAAGTTCCAGCGCTTTCCCGGCAAGCTCAGGTATCTTATTGTAATTAATAGCTTTATCGCCAATTGCCCGTGCCAGCATATAAAATTGAAGCATCTGGCCGGTATAGGTTTTTGTAGCCGCAACTGACCTTTCGCGACCTGCGTGAATTAAAAGTGTTTCGTCGGCCAGAGATGCTATAGTTGAAGCGGCCTCGTTTGTTATTGCAATAGTGAATGCTCCGGAAGTTTTTGCCGATTCAAGAACATGGTTGATATCGTCGCCTTCCCCGGATTGGGAAACCCCGATCACAATGGAACGTTTGAGCCTAAGTTTTGCATTATAAAGGGTGTGAACCGAAGGGGCGGATAGCGACACGGGAATACCTGTAGTTACTTCAAGCAGGTAACGGCCAAAAAGAGCGGCATTGTCCGAACTTCCACGTGCAACAAGTACGATCAGGTCTATGTCTTTTTGGCGAAGAAAGTCGCCCAAACGGATAATTTTTTCACTTTCGGCCGCAATGGTTTTTTCGAGTGCCTCGGGTTGCTGAGCAATTTCGTCGAGCATCAATGACATAAGAAAATATTATAAACTTCCGATTTGCAATAATTTACAAAAGCCAAAATGAATTCTATCAAAACGGCTGACGTCAAAGAAAAT